>Ga0233443_1002938_pt1 | contig 12464 bp, 7 predicted proteins | sample SI_123_September_2_FD_182784 | JGI IMG/M metagenome (GOLD analysis project Ga0233443, IMG submission 182784) | Seawater microbial communities from Saanich Inlet, British Columbia, Canada - SI_123_September2016_200_MG | ecosystem: Environmental > Aquatic > Marine > Inlet | place: Canada: British... | reverse complement strand
GCCCTGTTCTTTACGTTGCCCATTGAATCAATATACAATTCTTCACTAATACTCATATTAGTAGGTGCAGGTATTGGGTCACTTGGGTTAGGTAAACTACTAGTAGATTTAGAAGAGAACGCTATATCCTGTTCAATATACCCATACTTGGCCTCGTGGTACTTAAGTGCGGACACTTCTACAATGTTAGGCTCCACCTCTCGCGTCATTAGTACTCTGAAGTCCTGTGCTTCGACTGTGCCTATCTCTTCCAGAATCCACATGATGGAAGGGGAGGGTGTGTTCTCAAAAGCAGAGGTAACCGTTATTTCATCCACCTTTCCCGTAGTACTAATAGTGCCTACGTTCTTCGTCTCTACCCATACATAAGGTTTCCACTCATTATCTATATCAGCATTTATACAGGTCTCTTGTGTTGTTTCGGCTTGCTTAACTCCAGACTGTATACACGCTTCTTCAGTATTAATTAAAGACATAGTATAAGTATTGCCCGCTGTAACCGAAGTTTGGTTATCCAGCTTAATATTAGTAGTTGTACTACCCGCGGATACTCTACCCCCGTACCTGACCCCTGCCTTGGAAGAATCTGCTATCTTAATGAGATCTCCTGGTCTAATTGCAGCACCTTCCATACCAGTGGAGAATGTCACCGCTTCCGTCTCGTATCTCTCGGTGTATAATATCCATTTACCTACACGTCTAGCCTGCCCTTGGGAAGTACACCCTACAGCAACTACATCCGTAGAAAATATCTGGTTATTAGCGTTTACAATACCTTGTGCGTCCTCTACATATTCTACATTCTGTCTGTATAACGCTTCTGGGTTATTCCAAGTAACGTGGGCTACATTGTGTCTCTGTTTTCTAGAAGTGCCTTCATAAGTGAACTGTCCTCCTATTACATTAGCGTCAGTGAAGTTCATGACAGGGTCTTTAGGGGCATCCTGTACCGCACTTATCTGCCCTTGCTGCCAATATATCATACCTCTAAATACTGCTGCTATGTCGTTTAATACTTTAAAAGCCTCTTCCCTATTCTGTAAGTATAAGTTACACGCAAATCTAGCCTCTTTATTTCCCCAACCGTCATCAACCCCTAAGAAGTTTCCGCTGCTGTCTACTGCATCACAGTACTTTGCTATCTCGTATAATGACCACTTATCCATTTGACTAGCGGATAACCACTTACCCAGCCCATACCTGTCATCTGTACATAGATCGTATAATATCCAAGCAGGGTTACAAGTCCATGAAGTAGTAAATGTCCCATCCCAGGAACCGCTGTATAAGGTAGCTCCAACAGCTGTGCCCGTCCAAGTACCCCCTGCTTGTGTACACCTATCCTTACGCTTATATCCTGCTAAAGAGCAATGGCCTTGGTCGTAAGCTGTATAATTACTAGGTACTTTTATTTTTACCCCTTTCATTTCGTAACCTCTACTCGGTATACTAGTGAACTGTTTAGCATCCATTTGTATAGCAATCAATGCGCTATTAGGGTACCTTAATTTGTTATCTATTACCTTAGTATAAGAACCAAAGAATATATCATTACTTAATTTAGTAGAGGTAGAGTCTGCAGTTATTCTCTCAACCTTAACAGCAATTTGTGTAAACCCTGAGGTTTTCCAGGCGCTAGGAATATCTAACCTGAAGGCCTTCTCGTACTTAGAGGTAGTTTTACCCTCAAAAGTAGCACTTTTCATTAGTGTCCAAGAACCATTGTTATCCTTTTCTAAATATATCTTAAAAGATACTTCAGAACCGTGAAGGTCTCCCTTATCACTAGTTCCGTCTATTAAAGAAGGGGTGTACACTACTACACGTACTGCGTCTACAGTAGTGGAGCTGAAAGATTGTACTATGGCTCCTGGAGAGGCTATCTTAACCTGTACTCCTACAGATACTTCTGCCTCAGACCCCGCAAACCCAGGTATATATGCTTGGGAATTGGTACCCTCTCTGCTATAATAGGATACATTATCAAAGTTATAGTTACCTACAGAGTCCTTTAAGGGGGTATCATTTAAGTATATTGATTTCTCTGCATCTAGTAGACCTACGACTTCCCCTTCGGAAACTAAATCTACTGTCCTAGCTTTAGAACTAGAGAATAAAGAATCGTCGTCCTCTTTAGGGGCACCCCCTCCTCCGCCTTTTCCTCCGCCTCCATAGCCCTGTGTTACGTTATATGTACTCATGGTGTATAATCCTCGGGGGTGACTCCAGCGCTAATAACCGCGCCTCCTATCATTAGTTGTCCATATAGTACAGGTATTGCGACCCCTTGTCTAGTTGTATTCGCGGCTCCATTAAAAGAATAGTTTTGGGCCTTCTTTGCCTCTATAGGAGGTTCTGGAGTACTAGACAACATAGAGGAAATGCCTCCTAATACTAACATTGCTCCAAACTTGGCGGCCATTAAAGACATGCCAGATAGATTCGCCATACCGATACCGAATTGAGTACCCATACTTATAGTACCCATAGTCGTAGCTGCTGCTGCACCCCCCGCTGCTGCTGCACCCCCAGCTGTACCCGCAGCTGTAGCAGCCGCTTGGGCAGTTGCAATAGTAGATGCGCCCGCAGTCATTACTGCCGCATAAATCATAATAGCTCCGATGATAACAGTAGCTAGCTTGGACTTAGCTCCTCCAATAACTGGTACAATTTTAATATCTTGCTTACCTGTAGGATTGGACATTTCACTCAGTACGTTATCTAGCTCTTTTTTACCTACTAGTACTTTATACCCTATACCTCTGTCTGCAGATGCCGCCATAAATCCTCGGAATCCCGGGTTATTCGCACACAGGGCTCTTATAGCCTCTGCAGGCGAATTAATATCTAAAGTCCAGCTCTTTCCGTACTTGTCTGCTAGTTCTCCATATAGTGTTACGTTTTTTAACATAGTGATTTGTGCCTTAAATGATGCGTGGTATGCTTTCTCCAATATCCTCCATAAAGTTCTCTATTGGATAATCTACCGTGTACGTGATGTAAAATTCTATCGTTCCCGATGAAAACTGCCGCATGGTTTGGTACAGGGGAAACTAATTTTATAAGAAATATATCATATTTTCTTATATCATCTTCCTCTTTTATCTGTATAAACCCTTGCTCCTTATAATTTTCTAAGTATCTATTCTCTCCTTTATCCCACCAGCCATCTTGACCGCTGCGACACTCAAAATCTATATTTAATTCTTTTTTGTAATAATCTCTAAGTAATGTACAACAGTCTAAAACTCCGTAACTGAACTGCCTTCCTAATATAGGGGCTTCGTACCCTATTGGTTCCCAGCTAAACAACCTATCTCCTGGCCAGCTAAGTATGTGCCAAGGTTTATTTGTGCTCTCACAGGACACTTTATCCGCTTCTGAGGGTTCGCACCCCTCATTAGGGTGAGAGTGGCATATACCTATAATACCCCCTAAGTCCTCCGCATCTACGTAACTTACTGGGTCAATTATAAAATGCTCTTCTGGAGTTTCGGCTATATTATTAGCAGGGAAATATCTTTCCTTTTTACCCACCCCAATAACAAACCCGCAAGCTTCTTTAGGGTACTCCTTCTCGGTGTGTAGTCTAAAATCTTTTAAAGTGGCTTCATTCATCCTACGTTTAATCCCGCTCCTGGGAAGCCTCCGAAAGGGCTTTCCACAGATTCTGGGAATCGTAGCTCGCAAGCTGTAAAAGTTTTAGCACATACATCATCTGATGAAGATACTACAGTATTATTGTCTATGTCCCAGTAAGTACCCCCAGAGTACCCACACTCTACTCCCTTATACGCCCAAGGGCACGAGTTAGCAATAACAGTTCTAGAAGGTAGCTGTACCCCATAAATATCGTGTGCTGCAGTTAGCTCAAATTCTATATGAGTGCGAGTTTCCACAGATTTTCTATCTATATACCATATCTCATCTGCAAAGTGCGCAGTATCATCTGCTAGTGCGGATACGTACCATATACCGGGCCCTGTTGCCGCTTCACAAGTAGTCTGATTATACACTGTCCAAGTGCCTGCAGAACCATTTTTAGTAGCGTCTGCACAGTCCGTCTTGCTGAGGCTAGCATCACTACCAGACTCCCCTGTACATACTCCAGCTACCGGGTACCCATCTGTGTAACAGTAGGAGTCTAAATACTTTGCGAATGTCTTCTTCCTGGTTACTTTACCCCCTACTAAGTCATCATAGTTTGATATCACAGACGATAGAGTGCCAGTTATATTAGCAACTGTAAGGGAGGGCCTAGGGATTGCTCCTTTACCTGAAAACTCAAAACCATCTGCCTCAATAGGAAAGGCCGAGTATTTATTGCCCTGCCATACGAGTTCTTGGTAGTTTTCATTGTGCCCGGAGTGCCACCTGAATATAGGTTCAGTAGAAGGGGCGGACCCTGTAGACATATCTAATTCGAACAATTCAATTATTGCTCCAGGCTCTAGCCCGTGAATATCTACGGTAATTTTATCAGACATTATATCTCCTATGGTTCAAATACTTTAGTAAAAGTTGCTGTTATAGTTCTAATCCCAGACAGAGTTTCTTGTGCAGCCCACTTATCACATACATATTTCTTATATGGATAAATAGTATAAGTTTCTGCCGTAGACATAATATCTGCAGCTAGAGATAATTGAGTAGCGCTGTCTACTGCGGTAACTGTGGTAGTAGTGCCTCCAGAATCAGTAACAGTAGTATTAAGGTACCTAGCAGTAAAGTACTGAGTAGTATCAATCAACTTCTTAGTAGCGGCACTAGTAGTAGTACTAGCAATATCATACCCTGTTGGGTACCAATCAAATGCAGTTACTCCCCCCTGATCCTCTAAGAACTTGACTATCTTATTAGCTTCAGCAGAGGTACGATTCTTCCAAGTTAAGTTCCACTTTTCTGGCAGGTTATTAATGCCGTCTGCAGCCCTTTGCTCGTATCCATCCCCATAAGTAGCTCTTAGTACTCTAGGTGCTTGATCTGCTTTTAGCCCCCTGTCTGGGTTAATATTTACTTCTGTATTAAAATTTGCCATATTTAGTAACTACTTAGTAGCCCTCCAGGTCTCTTCTGTTCCACTAACTCTGACTGTACCGCTTGAGTTACCATGTAACCCAGTTGTTTGGCCTGTTCAGGGCCTATACCAGGTTGCTGTGCATCTGACTTAGCATTGCCATCACTATCGATGGTTACGTTAACTGTAATATTGTTATTGGTTTCTCCGCCCCCGCCCCCAATTACCGGAATGGACTTACCATCCGGTAAAGGAACTACGGCTTCATTATACTTGCCTTCGCCAACTAAGCCCACTGTAGGTTTGTTGACAACTCCTCCGCTTGCGAACGCTCTAAAACCTCCTTTAGCGATTCCACCATTAGCGAAGAATAAGCTCATCCAATCGTAATCCATTACTGCGTCTACGGCCTTATTGGTAGCACTTCTCATTAATGAGCCTGCAAAGCTGCCCGCTAAATTGCGTGTATTTACTTCCCCAGAAGTTATTAATTCTCTAACCCCTTGTTCTGCAACACCTTTAGCGGAGGCTGCTATATTTAAATCCAGGCTTTCACTTTTAAGTGCGTCTGTATTTACCACTTCCACCTTATTAGCGCCCCCCATACCATTGGAAGACTTTATAGCCGCATCTAGTGCTGAAGACTGCTGCTCTAATGCAGGAGTCTTAAGATTAATATCTCTCATTAGATTCTCTAATGTAGTCTGATGCTCCGTTTTAGGTCCTATTTCTCCAGGGCCTAACATATTATTGCCTTGTAAAGTACCGTCGGCTAACTTAGAGGGAGACAAACCAATTAGGGATGCTCCGACTCTTTTTATCTCAGGTAGCCACTCAGTCATAGTTCTTATAAAATTCTGTATACCTGGGGTAGACGCAGGCTCCTGGTAGGACATATTAAATTTTCTGTAAGAATCGGGGTGCTGAAAGTACGGTAAACTCTTCTGAGTACCTTTTATCTCGCCACCTTGGTTCTTAAACATCTCTCTAAGGGAGTTGGCATCTCTAGTACTTCTATGGTCGTTATACGGGTAGTTCTGAAGACCTTTAGTACCTTGTGATTTTTGTATCTTTACATCGTTAAGTACCTTCTTAGACTGCTCTACCCCGTCCTTAATGGCCTTGTCCCAGATCTTTTTCTGCCAATCTGGCATATCTCCTGCGGAGGCTACCTGCAGGTATACCTTACCTGCAAGTGGGTCGTTTTTTGCTATATTAAATTTTTCGTATATCTTATCTAAATCATGCTCCACAGGCTGCCCAGACTTAGACCCCTCCGGCAGATAGCCCTCCTTAATATAGTGATCTATGTAGTTCTGAGGCAGTTGATCAGGTTGAGGGTTTGTTTTTCTACCCTCGTTTTCTAACTGCATATCATAGTACTGAGACTTCCGATGGCCTCCAAACATACCAGTATAAGGCAATGTAGTCTTTCCGGTTTTCTTATACCTCTGCTTGGATACTCTTTCCATAATTTCCATCGGAGTTCCCTCAGCATCACTAAAGAACCCTCCCTCAGAGTAAGCTAAATTAGTACCGGGTTTTCCACTACCATTGATAAGAGCATCTGCTATACGGTTGAGTACTTTTTCGGAATGTGTGTCGTGCACATATGCTGACCCAGGATTAAGCATTGCATCGTTTACGGCATCCTGCTTCTTTTTATCAGGAAATGCATTCTTCCACGCCTGCTCTAAAGTTTTTTGACTTGCTGAAGGGGATATTAAGTACCCTTGAGCTTTAAGGTCCTTAAGCATCGTAGCCGAATCAGGCATACCAGACTTATTATTTTGTATCTGGTTTTGTATATTCCCTGCCTGTTCTACCACCTTTGGTGATACACCTTTTCCAAACTTCCACCCTTGTGCCTCTAAAGAAGTCTTTAGTCTATTATTATTAATATTAATAGAATCTGTAAGGTCTGAAATAGCCTGTGTAAGTTTATTAAATACTTCGTCCGGGTCTTTTCCAAATAAATTATCTGCTAAGTCGGAACTACCGAACTTCTCGAATAGTCCTGCAACCATTCCACCTCTTCCAGTGAGTTGCTCATTAACCATATCACCTGCCCAGCCTCCAATAGAGTCTGCAACGGCTTGTTGAGCTACCTGTCTCGGAGATACCTCATTTTCGATGCCTTGAATGTAGTCAGAAACTGCCTGGCTAATACTAGGGGTTACACCGCTTCCGAAAGCTGCTATAGCGTCTCTGTAAGGTGCAAAATCTCTAAATTCTTTTTCCTTGCTTTCTTTGGAGTGCGCGTTTCTAAGATTAGATAAAGTTAGCTGCTTCTCCATTATTTTTAATTTTTGTAGTTCAAAATCTAAACCTTCTTGAGCATACTGTCTCTCAAGTTCTACAATACGCTCTCTTTGGTCCAGTAACTCAGGTAACATATTTAAGTTATCTCTTTCGTACTCTAATGTGTCTTTTTCGGCCTTTATTACTTTTATTCTATCCTTTATACTATCTAGTTTAGTAGCCTTTCTAGTAAGCAAGAAAGAAAGTTTAGCGTTTGCTAACATCTTTTTATTTGCTTTTTCTTGGGATATAACGAACTGAGATATGTATTTAGAACTCTTCTCTTGAGCCTTCATATCCGCTTTCATTTTATCTAAGCTATTAGCTTGGGTTGTTCTTAATGTAGTTAAATGCTTTTCTAGTTCTATAGTTCTACCCGATGCAGGGCTTGACACCTCCGAGCGTGCAGAGGATAAAGCTGCTCCACTTAAGTTAACAGCGGCCTGGGACGCTAATACACTAGCCTGTAGCTTAGTGTTAAACTTCCCGAATTCTGTATTTAACCTTTCCCACTTACCTATAAGCCCTTCTATTACGTCTTCCTGTCCTTTGAACTTCTCGTTAACAATGGCGGTCCAATTAGCTAACCCCTCGTTCTCTTTAGTGAGGGGGTCCATAGACTTAAGTACTTCGCTATACGCAGCACTAATATCGTGCGCTCTTTGTTCTACTAAAGCCCCGAACTGCTCTAGCTCTTTAGAGCTACTTACTGGGCCGAAATCTTTAAATATATTATCCCATTTTTGGGAAAGGGTAATTACCCCACCAGTAGCTTCGCTATTGTACTCTGCCACTGCTTGTGTGTTTCTTCGCAGCGCTTTTAGCTTGTCCTTCTCTAGAAGCAGCTCGCGGTCAGTATTAGCTAACTGATCCTTGTTCTTTTCTTTATTTAAAGATAAGATGGTTCTGACATTCTGCAACTGCTTTATCTTTAAGTTAAGTATATTCTCTTCCGCAGATATCATTACCTCTGAAGTGGTAGAGACTCCTAATTTTTGTAGTTTATCTTTAGAGCGCTTAAAGTCTTCCGTACTAGTCTTCAAAGTCCTGAACTCTTCTTCCATTTCCGAAGGGTTGAACCCCAACATGGCCTCTAGAGTGGCTGAAGTACTTCCATACTTAGTTGTAAGGTCCTTGGCCATGTTAGCCCCTAAATTCTCGAGGGATGCTTTTAACTCTTTTATTTTCTTATCTAGACGGTCTTTTTCCTCCACGTCTCCCTTCTTTTGGGCAGCGCGCATAGCCTTTAAGGATTTTTTCACCTCTTTACTCTTATGTTTATACGAGCTTAAATCTTGCTCATGAACAACACCTTGGGTAGGTACCTTCTCAAGGAGCTTCGCGTCCCTTAGGTAGCTGATCTTTGCGCTATCGGATAATTTATCTAACCTAGTAAGTAGGTTCTCGTAGCTATCAGCATACTTAGTAAAAGGGGTATTTTCTACTAAGCTTCTGCCTAAGTCCCTTTGTTCTTTAAAGAACGAGGTACCTGCTTCTGAAGCAGCATCAAACGCTCTTTTAGACTCTTCTATACTAGCTTTTGTAGCAGACGCAGTACCTAGAAGGCCTTTTTGAATATTCTGCACGAAAGTGGAATCGGTTCCTACAAAGAACCCTAAGGTCCCTATGTAATCGTCCACATCATCTTGGATACTTTCTAGCTCATCTTTGTTTAATTTAATGCCCTTAGATATTTTGTCAAATACACTATCACTCAGCCCTATCTGACTCAAGCTATCTAGGGTCTTATCCCCTATTGGTTGATCTAAGGCCTGAGAAGCAGCTAGGGAGGCTACTAGAGAGTCGGCTACTGACTCCCCTATTCCGAATGAGATTAAACTAGCTATGGAACTGTAAATGGTATTGAAGAAGCCTTCTAAGGCTCCATTTATATCTATATGAGATATACCCTTTAACTCTGTTTCTAACCTACTGGCTAGATTAAATTCTATGTCTATAGATTTTCTTAGATCCTGGAAGGAAGCCCCTAGCTCAGGTACTACTGCCGCGTCCCTTGCAAGTTCTTCAAGGCTACTAGAGAACCCGTCTAAGGAGTCTTTCGCCTCATTAATTGCAGTACCTATACCCAGCCAATCTAATGCCCATCCGGCCATTGAGATCGCGGATATAACTCCTACGAACATATTTAACTTGTCTAACGCCCCTGATAGCGCTACGGTTCCTAGGCCTGTTATAGCCTTAGCAGTAATCTTGGTACCTGCCCATAGCTTCTTAAGTGAAAATGTGGAGGCTAAAGTCACTTTTTCGAACATACTTAGCTGTCCTGTAGTATCTGCTAAAGGGAGTTTTACCCCTTTAAAAGCCTTCTTTAGGTTGTTAATACTAAACCGGAACCCTGCCATATGTTTAAAGTCTACTTGTAAAGCCTTTCCGAGTTCACTCAATCCTGCCGTAAAACCTTTTATAGACGTAGTACTATACAAAGCTGCATTAAACATTACCACATTAGAAGCAGCAGAAGCAAACCCTGTGCCTGCACGAGCTGCTGCTCCTCCTAACCCTGTCACCCATTCCGCTATGCTTAAAGCTCTAAGGCCCCCCATTTGTTTGCCTAGGTCTTTAGTTGCGGACACTAATTCATTGAACTGAGTATTTACCTTACCCACCCCTGCAGTATCTTGTCCTTTAAGCATCCCCCCAAAGTTCATATCCCCCGCCTTAATTCGTGCGGTAGCATGCCCGATAGAGGCTCTCATAGCCCTGGATATAGCGTTAATGAACTTCTTACCCTTAAATCCTTTAGCCATTGCTTCTGCAACTCTAGGAGATGACTTGGAGAACGTCTTTATAGTCTTTTTAAACTCATCTTCCAACTTCTGAATATTTATAAGCTTTAGTTTCTTACTCGCAACCTTGCTCTGTAAGTTTTTCGTCCAGCCTTCAAATTTCTTGGTGACCTTCTCTAAGTCCTTAGGTACCTGTTTTATAGAATTCCCTAACCCTTTTAGGGCCGGCAACGCTTTACTTAACACACTCCTAGAGATCACTGCCATAAGAGCTGCTAGCAGTACAGTGGAATCTCCTAAGAACTTCGCTATAGGGCTGAATACGGAGGATAACATTACCCCCGCGTTCCTTGCAATGTCTAATACGGCTGCCCCAAATACTTCGAACTGGTTACCTTCTATAGCGTCTCCTATATCTCCATACTTGTCTTCAGCCTGCCCTAAGATTGCGACGGTTCTAGCTTGCATCTTCTCGTGCTCAGATAGACTAGCAGTAGCTACACCTAAAGTGTCTGCATATTCCTTGTATACATTATCTAGTCGTATAATGATACCTAATTCGTCCAAGATTTCAGGCTCTGCCTTTACAATACCACGGGTCAAACGATCCATAGAGTCAGACATATTACGACCTAGAGCCACGGAGGCTCCTAGAGCCGCCTCGGTCATCTTCTCAATTTGTTTTGTAGTGAGACCTGAGGTAGTAGCAAGTGCCGCGGAGGTAGCTGCCTCTTTATAGCTTAGCATATGTTTGGACGCTCTCTGAATTACCTTAGATATGCCAGAAAGGCTTTTTCCTGTTTGGGACGCGTAAGCTTCTTGTCCTTTTAATAAGATAGAATAGTTCGCTGCTTCGGACATTGCAGTAAATGCTGCAGTTACCGCAAATACGCGAGCTGCCAGCTCTGCGTAGGCAGGAACCAGCACGCCTTGCATACCTTGGGCTTGTTTAGAAAAGTTTTTAGAGGCGTTAGCAGACATTCTAGCGTTACCCTTCATATTTCTATCAAGGTTACCAGATTTCTTATTATTTTTGTCGACTGCTTTATTAAGCTTATTGACGTCTTTGGTCTTTTGTTTTAAAGAGCCTTTGTCATCAACTGTAATCTTAATATTCTTATCGTACTTTCCTGCCATTTTATTCTCTTCCGCTAAGCCTTAGTAGGCCCCGTCTGCTGCTGTTGTTTCTGCTTCTTATTAACGTGTTTTGCGTACTTCCCGTCAATAATCTTTACCAGCTTGAATATTTCTTTTTGGTTACTTACTTCAAGTAACTCCATAACATCTTTTATCCCGGCCATTTGCTTGCCGAAATAGGTACCACTCATACCATCCCATTGGTCTGTCAAATAGTTCCAAACTTGAAAGGCTTCCTGTATTTCATAAGGAAAAACTACTTCTTCCTCATCTAAGGTAGACCAATCTACCTCCATACCGTTCTCTTCCATTTGGATCATCATATCAATGCGTTTTTGTTTATCGAAATTCTCTCCAACGCCTGTGAAATGATTATCTATCTGTTTTGTCCAATAGTCTAGTTGCTCTTCGTAAAATTTGCAAGGTCACCTACAACCTCTGTCAACCATGAGTCGAAGTCACCAGAGTTCTGCATTAAAATTTCTGCATTATCGTGGTTGAAAGGTAAAGTTGCTTCCATATCTGCAATTTTGTCCTCATCTACCGGGATAAGCTGAACTAAGTAAGTCATCTTTAAGCCTTTCCAGCCCTTGATTACTGCCTTAATGTACTCTTTAAGGAAAATTTCCTCATTAAGCTCTTCTTCTGGCTGTCTAGTTCTACGATTAATTTTCGTAGTAACTGCCTTTTTACGTAGCTTTAGCATCTCGTCGCGTGCTAAATAAGTAAGTTGTACCTCGAATCCTGGGTAACCCGGAAACTCGATTGTCGCTGTTTTACTTGAAGTAAGTAAGTCAGATAAACTCTGAATACTTGGTGTTGCTGTTGTTGTTGCTGTTGTCATTTTGTATATCCTGTGTTTTATAAATAAAAAAGTAGGGCACCTAAGCACCCTACTAAAGACATTAAATATTAAGTACTAGTTAGTCCTTTATAATTAACTGTCATTTCGTCTTCTCCACCGAAGTCTGTTTCCAGAGCAGTAAAGTTAACTGTAACACCCATAACATCTGAAGTATCAATAGACGGCAACTCTAAGTGAGCTGTCGGAATATCGAACTGTACAAATGGAGCACTTGCGCCACCGATCTTAAGATCAATGTCGAAAGAGTTTGTTACGTCAGGTGCTGCACCACTGATATCTGCTAAGATATCATCATACATAACCTTTGAACTTAGTGCTGCTGAATCTAAGTAACAAGTAAAGTTGCCAGAGATAGCGCGAGTTCCAACTTGGTGATCAATTGGTGTATTAATCTTGC
>Ga0233443_1002937_pt1 | contig 12467 bp, 22 predicted proteins | sample SI_123_September_2_FD_182784 | JGI IMG/M metagenome (GOLD analysis project Ga0233443, IMG submission 182784) | Seawater microbial communities from Saanich Inlet, British Columbia, Canada - SI_123_September2016_200_MG | ecosystem: Environmental > Aquatic > Marine > Inlet | place: Canada: British... | reverse complement strand
TGTGGGATTTGAAATTAAAATTACCACTATTCACTAAGAGAGATGATAGCAAATCATGGTTTGTTGCTGGGTACTTTAAAGTAAAGATTAAAGGAAAGTGGCGTGATATTTTGGCACCAAAATTACTAATACTTGACCGACATGAGTTTAAAGGACCGTTTAAAAAATTGCCTACTAACCACATATCTATTAATCCTAAGAAGCCCATTGAACTTCCACCCACAAAAAAAATAAACTCTCGAGGAAACGCATCATTGCACGCATCATTGCATAAATGGTTCAATTAAATGATTCATATAAATAATTTCATTGACAAAATAAAGTTCTTTGAATCTAAAAATAGCAAAGATTTTATCATACCATTGTCAGAAGCGAAGAATTTACATACTGATATAACCAAATTGCTTATAGCATTACATGCTATAAATGCAAATGCTGAAAAGAACACCAAAGAACAACCAAGTGTTGATGGTGGAGATTGGTGAAAATATAGAATAAATACACTTAATGTATCACATATTAAGTACACATGTCTCGCCCACCTCCGATAGTGTTATTAGAAACAAATAACAACCCTCATAAAATAGATAAGGTGATAGCCAGTGATGGTATATGGGCGGTATTTTACCAAGATAATCCAATTAATCTAAAGACAGAAAGCATCATAGCATTCACCACCGCGAGGTATAAACCAGTGTCATTTTCCAATAAGGGACATGCAATCAACCTAGCAAAGAAATTAAATAAAAAATTCGACACATCTGACTTCACTGTTGTTATTTTTAGTCATGCAGAAATTATCTACTCAGAATAAAAAACTTATAGTCACGGAGGAGATGTTAAAAACGTTTCCAGAAAGCACTCGTCATGACGTAAGGACTGCTCTTATTAAGTGGTGGATTAACTCGAGAAAAAATGGTGGGTTAAGATTGACGAGTACGGGATATAAGATACTCGAAAGAATGCAATACGAAACATTCCAATTTAATGTTAAAAAATTAACGACATCCAACAACCTAGTTTTACTTGACCAAAACCTAGAATGCCCATACTATATTGATGGATTGGGGGCATTGGAATCAAAAATATACATATTCGGAAATATAGAAGCAATGACAATTACGATGTACAAGGATTTTCATGCATTTTTAAGGACATTTACTTAACATATCATACTTTTATATATTATAATATTTTGAATTTATTCATAACAGATTCATGAAATATAAAACATACGTAATCGAAGATAAAGAATTTAACGCAGTTGATTTAGGTAAAGAATTGGGGGTTACACAACAAACTGCGAGAAATAGATTAAAGGTTGCAAAAACAATCAATGAACTTTATAAACCTCTATATAGTACAATTTACAAAACTCATATAATCGAAGGTGAACTATTTACATCACGAAGCCTAGCAAAATTATTAGGATGTGCAGAATCAACAGCAAGGGCAAGATTGGGCAGACACAGAACATTAAAGGGGCTATTGGAACCCATACAATCAACAGAAGAAGAAAAAACAGGCAAAGTAATAGAATTTGAAGGCAATAGTAAAGAAGCACGTATGTGCAAATTAGCAATGAGGGCGTGGTAAATGATGAAATTCATAAAGATGGAAGGAAAAATATACACTACGGACGACCTAATGAATATATTGGGATGTAGCAGAAGCACAGCAACGGGACGTATTAAAAACTGTAAAACATTGGATAGTCTATTATGTGATGTTATTGTAAATAAACAACGAGTCTTTGAAATAGAAGGGAAAGTATTTAGTGTTGGGGATGTGGTTGAACAGGTTGGATGTTCTAAACCAGCCGCATACGGCAGATTACAACGAGCCACAACTATAGAACAGTTAATGCGAGTATCATACAATGAATCAAAAAACCCACATAATAAAAAGATGACAGATATGGATAATCCGATAAATAAACTATTATATGGAAAATGGTGAAATTTATATAATGTTCACTTGACTTTTGTTATATAATAGTAAATTAAATATATAAAACGATGGGGAGTTATTCCAAACAATGAACAAGAAACTACTAACACTACTATTCGTGCCTATGATTGCTAACGCAGAAATCGACGCAAGTAAGGGATTTCCAGTAATGGATTTATCACTACATGATGACTTACTAATTTTAGAAGCGTGTTGTGATAAAGATTTAGGCTGTTGTATAGACTTTAGCAACAGTGCATCAATTGAAGAGTTTAAAAATAATGTTAAAGCAGTGGATTCATATCGTGCTAGTGAAATTAATAGTCGCATGAATACTATGCAAATCAAACAACGACTTAACCAAACAGAACGAAAATACAATAATAGGTTTAACGAGATTGGAAAATATTATTCAAGATAGTATCTAAATCGCGTACACAAAAAAAGGGTTCCAAATAAGGAACCCTTTTTATTAACTTAAGTTTCTATTAAAAAGAAACAGTAATAACTGCATCAAATACACCGTCTGTATTTTCTGTCTTAGTGTAACCGTACTCCATAACACCACGCTGTAACTTACCAACGTATGTAGTAGCATCGTTCTTATCAATGTACTTACCAGTAACCGTACCTAATACAGTTTCAGTTGAAGCAACAACACCTTTAATAGATTTACCGTTAGTAGCATCTGAAATGTCACCGAGGATGCCATCGTTTTGTGTAATGCCTGTAGTATCTTCTACATCAATAACAACTGCTGTTACTGTCATGCCAGCAATCGTAGTTGCAATAGACGCACCTGTGTTAGTAGTACCAGTGGCAGTCTCGTGTAATTCAACACTAACATCCAATCCACTAACAGCAGTTGATGCCGATACATAACGTGTGTCGTTTGTAACGTTCTGGATAGTAAAATCAATACCTGCAACTGAACCACTTACATCAGCAGTAGCATTACCGTCGCCTGAAGTTTGGCCAACTGTTACGTCAAAGCCCGCTACATCTGTACCTAATTCAAATTGGTTAGTTACTGCAGATTTCTTCTGCATTAAGCCTGCGCCATTTTGTGACTTGTAGTTACCACCTTTAAAATTAAGACCTTCAATTTGCGTTTCAATGAATACTTGTGTAGAAGTTACAGTTGAACCGCCCGTTAGGTTTTCAAATGTAGCAGTAACGTTTGTGCCTTCTGCAACGTTGCCCTTAAGTGTTAAATCTAAGTCTTGTGCGTAAGACGAACCAGTTCCAGAATTCTCTGTAAATGTGCCTTCGTACTTACCTGTGATAGAAGCACCTGCAAATACAGTTGTACTTAGTGTTGCAACCATTGTTGCTGTTAGTAAATTATTCATTTTTTTATTTCCTATATAATTAAAATGCGGTTGCGTTATTGCAACAATATTTATTTATACTACAATAAATTGTAGTATTTTTTATTTATACAAATATTAGAATATTAATATATTAGCAAGTGCTATTACTAATACAGTATGCTAAATACATCTATACATATCAAACGGGAATGGTTATGAGGGGAGTGATAACAGTGGTATTTGCGTTAGTTTTAATGAATAATGTAATAGCCGACGAACGTATAGATAATGCAATTGAATTTGGCATCATCACACCAAGCGAAGCAGAACTTATAGTGAATGGTGTAGAAGATGGAACCATGGATGTTATAAATGTTAGCGCAGACGAAGGCATTATGACATTCGCTGTTATCTATTACGAAGTCGACGAGCAAGAAGAAACTATAAACGTTCCGTGTATTAAGAATAAGTAACAGCAATGTTAAAATTTATATTAACGTTAGTCACTGTATTTGCATCATTGCAAATTAGTGCGCTCGAATACTTCACAAACGAGAAGTACCCTGGTGTTTTGTTAGTACAAGGAAAATTCGAACTTCCTGATGCAGATGAATTCCCACGACAAGTATTACAAAATGATATCGAAATGGTTATGCTTGATTCTGTTGGTGGGAACTTAGTCTCTAGTATCGAAATTGGATACTTCATTCGAGAAAAGGGTTTAAACACACTTGTTTCTGCAAATGGGGCTTGCTACAGTGCATGTACGTATGCATTTATGGGTGGTGTTGAACGCAGTATAGACGACAATGCTCCATTTGCTATGCATAGACCATACTTCGGCGAGGAGATGGATGGCAAATACACAGACGGATATAACTCAGGTATCGTTACTTCCGTTATGATTGTTTCGTACTTAATTGAAATGGGGTTGAACCCACTGACTGCAAGTTTACATTTATTAAATGAGAATTTAGCACACTTCAGTCCCGCACAACAGATGGAATTAAACATAATTACCGCCCATAGATAGATAGATAGAAATAAAATACCCAACTAATTTATTAAGTTATTGTATATAATTATATAAATACTCAAAATGTTATGGAGAAATATATGGCATACAGTGAAAAGGTTTTAGACCACTACGAGAATCCTAGAAATGTGGGTGTTTTTGATAAGGACGAAGAAGGGATTGGCACAGGTATGGTTGGTGCCCCCGCTTGTGGTGATGTGATGCGCCTACAAATTAAAGTAGAAGATAACGTAATTACAGATGCGAAGTTTAAAACTTATGGATGTGGCTCTGCTATTGCTTCAAGTTCGTTATTGACCGAATGGGTCAAGGGTATGACCTTAGAAGAAGCCTCTGATATCAAGAATACAGATGTTGCTGAGGAATTAGCATTGCCTCCAGTTAAAGTACATTGTTCTGTACTAGCAGAGGATTGCATTAAGGAGGCAATAGCCAATTACAGCGAAAATAAATGTCACAGACGAATGTATTAATTGTGATGTTTGCCTGACCTTAATAATGTTGAAACGGAAGAAGAACTGTTGGTCAAGATAAAGTGATAACAATTACAGAAGTTGGTGCATTAAAAGCAAAGGAATTCTTGGAGAAACGCGGGTCTGGATTTGGGTTAAGGGTATTAATAACAACGACTGGATGCTCTGGGTATGCATATCAACTAGAATTTGCAGACAAAATTGAAGAATCCGATAATGAATTTTATTCCAATGGACTTAAAATAATAGTAGATAGTAAATCACTTACTTTTATCAATGGAACAGAAATAGATTATGTATATAATGGATTAAACGAAGGGTTTGAATTTAACAATCCATTAACAAAAGCAACATGTGGTTGCGGAGAAAGTTTTACAATATAAGGAGAGGAAAATGACATACAGTGAGTACAAAGAAACCGTGCCATACAATGACAGACACAAGTTTTACACTACTGAAAATCTTGGTGGGACGTTGGAACAATTAAAAGTAGATAATCCGTCAAACATCAGAACAGGCGATGAATCAGTTCGATTAACGCAAGACTACAAAAAATGTATGAAAACACCTGAAGAATTAGAGGAGTTAAGATAATATGTTAGTTAGAACAGGAAACGGGTACTTAGTTGACCCATCAAAGTGGTCACTTGATGTGATGCACGAGATGGCAGAGGAAGATGGTATTACATTAACTGAGTCACAGGTAATGCAAATTGAAAGGGCGAGAGAATACTTCGAAGAAAATTCAAGTGTCCCACCTATTAGAACATTTGCTAAGTATGTAGGAATTGATAAGAAGATTTTATTTAAAGAATGGTTGACTGGACCTCTTAAACCTATTACTAAGTACGGTGGATTACCTCAACCGACTGGGTGTGTATAAATAGAATTGATGAATGTTGATGAATTAATTGTAATAACATACCCAAGACATATACTAATAACAGGAATAGTAGTGAGGGAGGCAATACGCTTCCAAGATTGGGATAAACCAATTACCATCATTTATGATGATTTATTTGAACCTTCGTACACAACATATGTCGATGATTTAAAGTGGACGTTAGAGCGTTCAAATCCAAATACCGTTTTCAACTTCATTCCATTCTCGACATTTGAATTCTTGACCAACAAATATTTCATACAAGACCCAATGCGACTTGGGTGGATTAGACAACAATTTATAAAACTGTACCTTGATGAAATGTTATGTACGGATACATGGTTTGTAATGGATAGTGATTGTATTTTAACATCTACCATTGAACCCAATACAATTCCATACTCTACTGACTTAGGGGTAGATATAATCGGTGAAAAGTTTCAGAATTATTGGGACTTTATGTATCAACAACCTATAAAACACGACGTGTTTACACACGCAAACCCATTTAGATTCCTTGACCGCGAATTATTGGTTGGATTAAAACATCACATTGAACAGTTACATGGAATGAGTTTTACAGATATTCACATGCCATTACTCAAGAATGGCATCATATCATGTGAAATGGATAATATGATAATGTCTGAATGGGATTTAATAGAATACTACAGAGCGAACATAATCAAACAACCAATGAACATGATAACGGTAGGATTACATATACTACCATATGATAATATAGTAGAAGGTATATACGTATCTACAATATACGGTCAAGACTCGGACTTAGGGAAAAAATGGTTCAGTGATAATGGAATTATTATTTCAGATACTGAATTCAAGGGAATAGTACGGAATTGGATGCAATCTGAAAGAGAACCTACCGAAGGATTTTCAGAAATATCAAACGCAATGCAATCATGGAATAAAAGTTATATATAATATTTATATATAATATCGGAATACTTACACAATAATGGAAAAATATAAATGAGTTGTATTAATAAATGGTGTTCATGGATTCAAGCATTTTCCCAAATTGCAGTTGCTATTGTTATTGTTTATGCAGGAATAATTGTTAATAAGCACATGGAATCATGGACAACGTCGTTCGAACGTGGTTCAGGTGATTTACACAGTATCAGAAACAACATGAACAATATTGCTTACTCCATGGAATCTATTAATAATGACATGGATGGGATAAAAACACAAATGAACTCCATGAGTACTACTGGAATTAAAATAAGCAACGATGTTAGTAACCTAACATCTAACTTATCGGTTATTAATAAGCAATTGGCATACATGAACTACAGCGTAAAGGGAATGCGTGATAATTTTAGCCCAAAGGGAATGGCAAGAACATTCATGCCGTTTTAATGGAAATGCATGTCATTGATGCCAATGGTAAATTATGCCCAATTCCAATGATTATGGTAAATAAAAAACTACAATCAATGTCAGCAGGCGATATAATCGAATTGCATTCAGATGATTGTGATTTAGTGCGCGAAATAGAGACTTTCTGTAAGTACACATCAAATACACTAAAAGCATCGTACACAATGGGAGAAGGTGGGAATAGATACGTTTTCGATATAGTTAAGAATTAACGATATCAGTCAATTGCTTCACCAATTTAGTTTCAATGTACCCTAAGTAATTGTTTATTAAATGTTCTTGGTTCTTCTTCAACCTATCAACCAAACTATCATAATCAAGTTCACCGTTTAGAACGTGTATGTTTAAATCTATTGCTGATTTCCACCGCGATTCATTCGGCATTGTATCGTAACTATGGTCGATAATATCATGGAACACATCAAATCCATATGACTCAACATCTGCAACTGCTCCTTTATGTGCTATCAATATAGGTAACTGCATACTGGACATAGCAAATAATGTCTTTTCAGTAATGATTCCGATTGGCTCGTCGTACAGACTCTCTGTGATTACATTGATAGGTGCTGACTTATACACATCCAATAACGATATGTAGTTTTTGATGTTGTCGTAGTCGTAGTTTGTGTATGTTGGGAAAACATGCAGTGGTGTTGATTGCAAAGGTGTGATTACCGATGGTATACCCAATGTACGTAGGTACTTGTATGTGTCTTCCCTGTGTGGTTTTGGTATGCCATTCAAACACATATAGTTTAACTCATGGTGACGAATATTTACATCACTCCATTCATTCTTACTCTTAATTAAACCCTGTACTAGGTCATGGCTATGGCTCGGAAACTCAATCAAACGAAGTGTTCCGTTGTATATCTCCGATAATCTATGATTCCAATGCAGCAATATGAGATTTTTTATACCATGTGTTGATTGGAATCGCTCAATTTCATCCAACTCCTCTGAATCACCATTGGGAGAAATATGTAAGTAATCCTGTGCATGTAAAACGACAGTGCTAACGTCTACTGTGTTGGGTAAATCAAGTATCCATTTTTCCCCTTTCTCTGGTATCAACAACAAACTATTAACGTATAGATAGTCAGATGGAATCAACGCATCCATTGCGTTACTTATAATACTATCATACGGATATAAATTCATATAAGTAATTATGCAAAATTTTAACTGCCCATAAAAAGAACTTATAAATATTACATTCAACATATTCAACCCATTCAATTCACCAATGATAAACTTTTGTTTTGACCATATAATTAATAAAGATAATAACTTGGTATATCCGAATCTTGGAGCAAATATAGAAGGAAACTTCACAGAAATATGTGGTATTTTTTCAATTACGTACCCATTTTCTGACCCACCTAGGCTTTTAGATTACCTAAGTTCAGAAGACGTACCATTCGAACTACATACAACCAATGAATGTCCATTTGGGAGTTTTTACTTAATCAACGTGAACTTCTTTGACCATACAGTAGATTGGATAGCAAGAATGACCGAGAGTGTGAGATTGAAACTGCAAAATAAACAAATCAAAGTATTATTTTGTTATGGGGAGAGTGACAATCCACTAGATATAAGGAACACACTGCATGAGTTTGCGAACAAACACAAAGTGGATGTGAATCAAATACATTTTATCTCACACAACACCATTGCAAAACAAATACAGAACTTCTATTATTTCAATGATAATGAAATGTTATTCAGAAGTGCACAAAATTACAGTAACAGCCAATCAAAATGGCACAACAACCCAAGGTCAAAGAAGTTCACATGTTTAATCCGTAGTCACAAGAATTGGAGATTTATCATAGGTGCTAAATTGCACAGTTTGGGGATTAACGAAAACAGTTACAGTAGTTACAATAAAATTGAGTTTAGTGATGGGTTCAATCACACTGATGATTTCATTGACGCACGCAATAACCCATTGCATAACATTCTATTAGATGATGAGATTGAAAATTTCAATGCTATCATCCCATTCAGCCCAGATACATTAATAGATGATGACCGTAATGATTATGAAATGTTCGTGGATAGGTATTTCACCGATTCGTATTGGAATATAGTAATTGAAACTCACTTAAACTTGTATGAAACAACAGGAACTTATATAACAGAAAAAACATGGAAACCAATTAGACACAACCAACCATTTGTGGTGATGGGGACAGTTGGTACGTTAAGTCATCTGCGTTCAATGGGGTACAGAACATTCGATGGAATAATTGATGAAAGTTACGACTACATAAAGAACGATGACCTTAGATTTCAAAAGGTTATGGATATAATCGAAACATTGAATTCAAAATCAATAGAAGAACTCAATGATATAAACTTACAGGTTAAAGAAATCGTACAACATAATTCAGCATTATTCAATGGCTCGAAGAGAGAACGTCTGTTGCACCTAACCAACCAACTACACACAAATGACTAATATTATTAGTTATGGTTGGGGTTCGGAGTTGGCAATTGGGAAAATTGTAGATTCGTTGTATAAAACCGTATTGACCGAGGCTTCTAAAACATTTAAAAATCCAGTAATAGTAGACACTACGTGGATAGGGAGCAATAATCTAAGTAACGTAATTGGTCGCATAACCGTGATTAACCCAGATATTATAATCCTATGTTCCTTTGTTGATGCTACTGATGTGACGGCGTTAGACTTTGCACATCTCGGTATCAATACCGTGTCTATTGGGAATTTCAATGAAGGGAATCGTGTTGATTTTTGGAGTATTGTATTAAATGAAAGATATAGTTACAAAGACACTACCCCCACGAATATTAAGTACCCGTTCATGTCATACAACAGCAAACCACATTCACACAGGATAGCATTACGCAATGAATTTGGTCATCTGCACTTAATAAACAAAGGTGCTGTTAGTTTTGGAGGGGAGTTTCCCATCCTAAGTCCAGAAGATAGAATACAAATTGCATACGAGGAAAGTGGTGGGGGCGATTCCGTACTGAACGACACAATGACATTGGGTGATATTAATATATGGAACACTAGCCTTGTCAATATAATAACAGAAACGGAATACAACCCAATTGACCGTTGTTTTTATTCAGAGAAGACGTGGAAGCCGATGTTGGGTAAGCGTCCATTCTTACATTACACTGAGGTTAGTGTTAATGATGAATTAAATAGATGGGGGTTTGAAACATTCGAACATAGTTTCACAGATATATGCGACTTGGACTTAACTATATCATCGAACATTGCATTATTTTGCAATACCCTAGTACAGCAACCTAATAGTTATTTTTTACACAAATACACAGAGTTATTACCCAAGATTAACCATAACCACGATTACTTCTTTAAATTTGCAAATAAACAGCATGAAAACCTTACAAACATACATTATTAGGGATTTTATGCTTTGTTCATTTAAGCAATACATTGATGCGCTTCCAATTGGCGTACATGATTTGCAGGATATCAATAATTCACTAATATTTGTGTCGTATGATTTGTACAGGAAACATAATGCTATTATATTCGGAAATAATAAAGTAATCGTAACAGCAGATGTAGATTCCGTATTAATGACCAATAAAATACCACCACATATAACTCAAATTATCGATGGTGAATTACTCAACCAACCCACAACCATGTTTAGTGTATCTAGTGAATTTGTTGCTGGATTAGACCCAATCGAGTCTGCAGAGAATATCGATATACACAACAGAACAAACACATTCTTCACATTAAATGGTAGAAACACCTCTCATCGTACATCTTTGATAAATGAACTCCATCGACAAGGATTACTTGACAAAGGATTGGCGATATATCACAATCCATTAGGTGTATGTAGTGATGGTATTAAGCAACTTTGCGAACAGCATGAATTGGATATGTTTAATAAGGATTTTGACAACCCAACATCAAGCGAATCAATGCTTGCTGTGTTTGCAAATAATAATTATTACGAACACTATAATATAGAAATTATAGCGGAAACATCAGTTGATGTACATTACCTAACAGAGAAAACTGCCAAGGCACTAAGTGCAAAGATGCCATTTTTGATGGTGTCTAGTCAAGGGTTTTTGGCATACCTAAGAACGCTTGGATTTAAAACATTCAATAGCATATGGGATGAATCATATGACACAATTACCGATACAGAGGAAAGAATTGAAAAAATTATTAATGTACTGTATGACTTAATACATTCTAAGCGTGTATTCAACGTAATGGATGAATGCGAAGATATATTGAATCATAATGCACTGCATATAAAAATGATTGCGGAGAGCCATAAAAAAACCAAAACCAAGCAGGTTGCAAAGGCAGTATATGACACAAATACGATAAATACACTTTAATGTTGAATTATAAAAGGCACTAAATGAAATTATTTAAAGTATGTATTATTACGTTGTGTATCGCATTTATGCCGAAAACAGCACTTGCACTAGACGATTTTGACCTGTACAGATATGGACCCGACGAAAAGGTAAAGATAGAACGTAAAGAATTTATTGTGAAGTTTATTATATACGACAGTGAATCTGATTTAAATGATGCCTACTACGGAGATGAAGAACGCCCACAAGACGAAGGCGTCAAAGCATTCTCATTGTCATCCAAAGATGAAGATGTATGTTTTGTTCACATAAAGCCAGCAAAAATGTGGGATGACCGAGAAGGTATGGCAATTATGGGTCACGAAGTGTACCACTGTGCATTAGGAAGACACAGAGTTGCAACATACAGCGACGATGATACAGAAGTCGACCAAACAGTTGATGAACAGAATAAAGAAATGGACGAAGTAGATACAGATAATGCTGTTTTACAAGGTTTACGACCACGTCAAAAATCCTTTTCTAAGCAACCTGCTAATAAGCCATGTAAACAAAAATCAAGGGAAGAATTACTATCCGAAGATAGGGTATTAGAACTAGAATGGTTACGCGAAGATTACAAAAAAATGGGCATAGTAATCGATGAGTAAAATAATACTAATTACATTAACTATTATTCTCACTGGTTGCTATAACCAAATTCCATCAACAGACGAACACCCACACCCACAAGGTGCTGTCATTACAGAAGAAGGTACTGTGATTTTTTACCATAATATTTGGGGTGATATTATGCGCAACTTAGGTATTGAATAAATGGCTGAACTTTGGCAACCATGCGATGATGTGGGGGATACGAATTCGTTGGTGAACATAGTACAACATTCTTAGATGATATACTTTATACATCAGGGCATGAGTGGAGTGAGATATTATTCACCATCAAAGCAAGAGAAATGGATTTGTACGTGTTTCACTCCAACCCATCCGAACTCATTGGATATGATAGTGACATACCGAAAAAAGTAAACTCCGACGAA
>Ga0233443_1002929_pt1 | contig 12503 bp, 6 predicted proteins | sample SI_123_September_2_FD_182784 | JGI IMG/M metagenome (GOLD analysis project Ga0233443, IMG submission 182784) | Seawater microbial communities from Saanich Inlet, British Columbia, Canada - SI_123_September2016_200_MG | ecosystem: Environmental > Aquatic > Marine > Inlet | place: Canada: British... | reverse complement strand
AAATGGCCGGGATAAAAGATGTTATGGAGTTACTTGAAGTAAGTAACCAAAAAGAAATATTCAAGCTGGTAAAGATTATTGACGGGAAGTACGCAAAACACGTTAATAAGAAGCAGAAACAACAGCAACAGCAGACGGGGCCTAGTAAGGCTTAGCGGAAGAGAATAAAATGGCAGGAAAGTACGATAAGAATATTAAGATTACAGTTGATGACAAAGGCTCTTTAAAACAAAAGACCAAAGACATAGACAAACTTAATAAAGCAGTCGATAATAATACGAAGAAATCTGGCAACCTTGATAGAAATATGAAGGGCAACGCTAGAATGTCTTCTAACGCCTCAAAAAACTTTTCTAAGCAATCCCAAGGAATGCAAGGCGTGCTGGTTCCTGCCTACGCAGAAGTCGCAGCACGTGTATTTGCACTAACTGCAGCGTACACTGCTCTTGAAAGAGCAGCTGATTATTCTATATTATTAAAAGGTCAGGAAGCCTTCGCAGCCTCTACAGGTAAAAACATGGCCCAAATTGCCCGAGAGGTTCAAAAAGCCTCAGGGTATATGCTAGATTTTCAGGCAGCCTCTACTAGTACAGCATTAGCGTCTACTGCAGGTTTAACTGCTACTCAGATTACTAAGATGACAAAAGCAGCTAGAGCTGCTTCCGTAGCTTTAGGCCGAAATATGACGGATTCCATGGATCGTTTGACCCGTGGTATTGTAAAGGCAGAGCCAGAGATACTGGACGAGCTAGGTGTAATCATACGGTTAGACGTAGTATATAAGAAGTACGCACAGACTATAAATAAAACTACCGCAGAGCTGTCGGAGTCAGAGAAGATGACGGCCAGGTATAACGCAATTCTAGGGCAGACAGACGGTAAGTTTGGGGATATAGCAACGTCTATCCCAGCTAACGCTTTCGCCCAACTAAGCTCCTCAGTACTAGACCTAGTAAGGTCCGGGGGCGCATTAGCTTCTAACGTATTTGGCCCTCTTGTATCAGTACTAGCGGACTCTAAAGGGTTATTAATAGCTATAATAGCTTTAATTGGTAGAAATTTATTAAGAACTGTATTCCCTGTATTCTCCTCTATGGGGGAGAAGATCGATAGCGTATCTAATAAGCTGGGTAATTGGTCAAAAAAGATGAAAGCGGCGCTACTTGCAAACGAAAGCCAGGTAGACAGAACTAAGAAAGGGTGGCAGAAACTTGCAGAAGCTCAAGTAAAACCTATACAAGACCGTATGGTTAAAATGGGGCTAACGGCGGGTAAGCTGGGCGGAGCTAAATTTGCAAAAGCTTGGAAAGATAAGATGAGAGGTATGGATCTATTTGGCCAGAAGAACATGGTCAAAGCTATTAGACAAACCATACGTCTAGGTATAAAAAGTGCTGGGGGGCCTACCGCTGCTCAAACTAATAGAGCTACTACTCCTGGAATGGAAGGTAAAACGATCGCCCAAATGCAGAAGCTGGATTCAGTTCTAGCTAGGTTGCAGTCAACCTTAGTACAAGTATCTAAAGCTACTAAAGGGTCTATGGCTTCCGAGATAATTAAGAACATATCTAATATGTCCCAGAGATTTGCTCAAATGGGTGTAGGGGCATCAAGTGCAGCAGCAGGGTTCCTCAATATGGGCAGAGCCGCGTCTAGCCTAACACATGAGCTGGGGTTTTTCAAAACCATGGGAATAGTACTTAGCAAGACAAAACGAAGTAGTCTACTAAACCAGCTAGAGTTAGAGGCCAAGGAAAATAACTCTAAAAAGGTTAAAGAAGATCTACAAGGCGTAATAAAGAGTATAACAGTGTTAGGGGACACGTCTAGTCGCACCCAACGTTTGGGTGCTCTAATGGGGGCAACCCTCACAGGTGCTGGCAAGGCTCTTAATGCTGTAGTTGGTATTATGGGTAGTATAATGATGATTAAATGGATAGGCCAGATGATACTTGGACTATCTAATTCTTTTGGAAAAGCATCAGAAGCAGCTAGTGGACTATCAAGTACCTTAGAGGAAACTTTAAAGAGCTTGGGTAAATATGCAAAAGTAGGTAAAAGAGCAGATCTAGGGGCTACTATTTCTGACTCCTTAAAGAGATCCGAGTTTAAGTCAAATATTGCAGAAGGTATAAATGAGGCTCTAACTGGGGCAGCTGCTGCTATTAACGCTGAAGTAATCGGGGATGCATGGTTCGGTAGTATTATAGATCATGTTGCCGATCTATTCGGGTACGGGCTGGCGGATAGTTTAGCTGAGTCCGTAGCTAAAGCTATGACTGGGTTGGCGTCTAGTATGGATAAGGAACAGTTCGACAACGTATTTGTAAACGACACAAATATTAGAGATAGTTTATCTAAAACCTTGAGTCCTGAGCCTATAAAAAGTACTACAGGAGCTGTGTTAGCAGCAACAGCTGCATGGGCTGGCGGCGCCACCGCCGCCCTTTCGTATACCGCAGCAACAGCTGCAGGGGCAACAATGGCTGCAGGTGCAATGGCTGCAGCTCTCCCACTTACTATAGCAATAGCGGGCGTCACGGGGGCACTTTACCTAGGTAGTAAGGCGTGGACGGAGTGGAACAAGAGCGGGGAAGGTATGGCAGATTCAATCATCAAGACTCTTGAGCAGGTAAATGATGGTACAATATCGGTTTCACGCGCAGCAGAGAAGATAGAGTCTAATCTGTCAATGTCTAGGGAAAACGCAATTCAATTTTACGAGGATATAACTGCAGCAGCAAAAATATACAATAAGCTAGCTAAAACCCATGATACTTTACTTAAGAACATGGCGGAGAACTTCAAGAAGCTGTCCCAAGAAAGAGCAAATTTTAGTAAATCTTTAGTAAAAGGTGGCGACTTAAAAGACTTTGCAACGGCCTTCAAATCGTCTATCAAAGATATAGAGAATTTGAAGTTATCCTCGGTAGAAAAATTCAGAGCCTTAGCTAAAGAGGGCCTCTTTGATAAAGACCAAGGAAACTTAAGTAGTATAACGCAGAAAAGATTAGACGAGGCTCAAACCGCGGTAGATATTGCAGATAAAAGATTAGCAGATGCTAAGGCTAGTTCTAAGTATGTTGGAAAAAAGAAGGAAGACAATGTAGCAATATTCCAAAAAGCTGTTAATACCGAGAGCAAGTACCTTTCAGACTTACAGCATAAAACATATGCACAACTGTATGGCGAGTCTTTTAAGAACATCCTTAAAGAGAGAGGCTTGAAACTATCCTCTATATCAGACGTACAGCTTGCAGAAGTCCGGAGTCAAACAGCCCGAGCATTAGCTACTAAATTAGCTCATGGGGACGTGGAGAAGCAGTATAACTTAGAGCTAACTCTTGCTACTCGTAACGAAGCATTAGCACTAGAAAAACTTAAGTTAGATAGGTACGGTACTTCAGCATTAGAAAAACGCGCAAAGATAGAACAAGAGTTGCTCAAAAATCAACGAGATAAGTTAATAGGGGAAAGACAGTTTGCTACTAATACTAAGGAAGAGAATGAGAATCTTGATGCACAAGTAGATAATTTAAACACTAAGATCGCATTAGCGGACAGAATCGCACTAGGGCTAGCAAAACGTTTCCACGAAATTAAAGGTACTTCAATCTCTTTATTAGAGGTATGGGATGCTAAGTTGAAAGACAATGGTATGGTTGAAGATGCAGACTATATTAATGACAAACTGCAGGCAATAACTACAGGAGTTAACGCGTTTTCAGCATCTTTAGATGAGATGTCTGGGGAGACAAATAAAGTAGCTAAGCAGTTGAAGGATATGAAGTTTATGTTCGGCAAAAATATATTTGATACTGCAGCCGGTAAAAAACTTTATAAGTTATGGGTGTCTCTATCCACTAAAGAAGGTAAACTTGTAAAAGATAGAAAGAGTGCAATAAGAAAAGAATTAGACAAGATTCAGATAGAAGCGGACCACATCTCAGAGTATAGCACTTTAGTAGACCTTAGAAACGACTTGGCCGAGACTGAAATGAACGTTATTGATGCAGCTAATAAGCGCATCAAAGACGAATTAAAATTAGCACAACAACTATTAGCATATAAGAAGTTAGAAGTTGAAGTTGATGCAGATATGCAAGAAACAAAGTTCGGGGGCACTAGAGATATGTTCGCAGCAGTGTCCACAGGGTTAACCGACTCTTTAGGGCAAGCCCTCTCCGATGTATTTATGCAGAAGGACCAGCCTGATGATGGATATACACAGAGTGAGAGAATTAGGCTAGCAATGGCACAAGAACTATCAGACTGGGGGGGAAATTTTATCTCTAGTTCTATATCAGATATGATGTTTGGTAATAAAGGGCTACTTGCGGGCGGGTTAAGAATGCTAGGCGGAGACGAGAAAGGCAACGAGTGGGCGGATGCTATCTTCCCTAAGACAGACGCTGAGAAACGTTTGTCTGCACTAACTGAAATTAAGAATATGATGTCAAGACAAGTTGACATACTTTCAAAGGAAATATTATCTGTAGAGATAACAAACCCAGAACAAAGACAGAAGCAGTTAGGAAACAGTCTGAAGAATATGACGGTGTCCAAAGGGGATCAAACAGCTTTGGCCGAGATTAAGAAACTCACTGAGGCATTGCCTTCAAACCAGAGAGATTGGTTTGGTTCCCGAGTGACCCAAGCAAGAGAGGGCGCTATACATAAACCTACTGGAGGCCTTAGGCTTGTTGGCGCTGAGTTCGAGGATCTAAAACTGCTAATTGCACAAGCACAGCGAGGTTCTGTAGCAGGTAACCAGGACTTCCAAACTTACCAAGCAAAACAACAAGCAGAGGCAATATTAGCTAAACAGAAAGAACAGACTAGTTTTGCCGGGGACTTCTTCGGTAAAATGTGGGACGATACAAAGGATTTCTTTAGCGCATCAGACGAAGTAACAGAGAAGAATACAATTGCTTTGGATAGAGTAATATTAGGCGTAGGTAAACTTAATATTGTGCCTAATATAGTTACGGAAGGGTATTTAAAAACTAAAGAGTTATTAAATAGTGATGCGTATAATGAACCTGTAGCAGAGAAACTAGTAGTAGGCGATGAAGTACCTAAAGTAGCGGAAGAAGAAAAATCTTGGTGGGATAAAATTTTAGACTGGAACAGCAGGCTAAACTCCGAAGCTAAACAAGCAGCCGATGCTGCACAAAAAGCAAATGATATATCTAAGTCAGGTAAATCACACTCCGTACATGACCACCACGCAGTACCTTTATTAGAGCAAATAAGAGATTCCTTTAGAGAATGGATTACTCCAAAAGACGGGTCTTTACCTAGTGCAATAAAAGACTACGGAAAGTTGGATAATGAGCTAAGTGCTGACTATTATAATAATAGAAAGACTACAGGTATAGCAGATCCTAACTTTGGTAAAGCCAAAGGCGCTTCTATGACTAAGTTTGGTTATGGGGCATTTGATAACACTCCAGAAGGTACGCCTGAGTTACTAGATAAAATAGCAATGATTCCGCAAGTTACATTAGCGGCTATAGGTACTGCAGGGTACCAAATTGCAGACGACGGGTTTACAGAGAGGGCATTTGGGGACTGGTGGGAGCAATTAAAAGCTTACACAGAGACTAGATGGAATAGATCAGAGATCACAGATTCAGATAGTGCGTGGCAAGAAGCTAGCAGACAGACAGGGGATACTTCAGTTGCAGATAAGTTAGCTGAAATGAATCTAAAAGCTGAAGTAACTAATACTAAGTTAGAAACTCTTGTAGCCAATACTACTAAAACTGAACTTGAAAAGAGATCAGAAGAAGCTCAAGCAGATGCCAAAGCTAAAGGAGAAGGTAAAGGACTCGCAGTAGTTATTAAGAACCCAGAGGCTATTACTGCAGCCCAAGGGCAGGCAGGAGCAGGAGAAAGCTTATTTGGGGAGACTGAAGGCGGGTACGCTAAAAACGCAAGTACTGCAGCTGCTTTTAAAACTAATGAGGGATCGGAGCAGACAGCAATGCTTGCAGAGCAAGGAATGTGGAACGATAACGAGAATACAACCTTTAGTACTAATACTATGCAGACCGTAGGAGCTGCAACTAATAATACATTACAGACTGGGTTTAAGGATCTCATATACAATGGTAAGTTAAACACTGCTAAACTTGCTATGAGTTTTGTACAGCAAATAGGAAATACTATAATATCTTCAGTGGTATCGGGGGCTACTACAGCTGTTATGAGTGCTAACGGTAACGTGCTTAGAGGAGGCTTCCAAGCCTTTGCAAAAGGGGGAGTAGTAACCAAGCCTACACTTGGACTAGTGGGGGAAGGTAAGGATAATGAAGCAATTGTTCCTTTACCGGATGGTAGAGCTATCCCGGTAGCAATGATTGGAAAAGGGGCTGCTACTGAAAACAATACCGAGAATAACATTAATGTTACAATTAACGTTGCCAGTGACGGTACTACTACTAGTTCTGCTCAAGCAAGTGAGGGGTCTAATGGGCCAGACTTTAACAAGTTAGGGGGAATGATGACTCAAGTTATTCAACAAGAGCTACTTAACCAACAAAGACCAGGAGGACTACTTAGTCCGTATTAATTATGCCAAATTTTAACACAGAAGTAAATAGTAACCCTGATAGAGGGATGAAAACGGAACAAAAGCCTAAGGTACTCACTGTATCTTATGGGGACGGGTATGAGCAAAGAACTGTAGATGGTATAAATAATTTACCCGAACAGTGGAGCTTAGAGTGGAAAAACAGGCCTGTAGCGGAAACTAATAAGATTATAAAATTCTTAGAGGACCAAGGAGGAGTTACATCTTTCGATTGGTACCCAGTAGGGTATAGTATATCTAGTACCACTACTAGTACTGCTACTAAGAAACTTATAGATACTAGTCAATACTTTACTAATCGTTATTTAAATACTACGGTTACCGATAGCGGAGGTACCGGAGGAGTATGTACTGCTAGTTTGTCAGCCGATGCTGTAGCGTCTGTATCGGTATCTACTGGAGGAAGCGGGTACAATAGTACTTCATTGCCTTCAATATCTTTCACAGGAGGAGGGGGTACAGGGGCTTCTGCTACTGCAGTAGTATCTAGTGCAGGGGTAATAACAGCAATAACATTAGTAGCTGGCGGGAGCGGGTATACCTCAGCTCCTACGGTAGTAGTCACTCCTACCCCTACAACCACCACAGTAACGGCCATAGATAGTGCCACCCAACTATCTTTAGCCGCGGATATACTAGCTAGCGGGGAGACATATACTATCTACCCTTATAAAAAGTACACCTGTGCTAAATGGAGTGTTAAAGAGGATATAAGTGGATATAGGACTATTACTGCAACATTCAACAGAGTATTCGAACCATAAAGGAATCCTATGAGTAATAAAATTACAACTGATATAAATAGTTTAACACCTGGTAGTATAGTAGAGCTATTTGAGTTAGATCTATCTGCAGGGTCGGCGCCTTCTACTGTACCTAAGTTTAGATGGTTCAACGGAGGCTATAACGCAGAGTTACAAGAAATAGTATGGCAAGGGAATAAATACTCTGGGCTCCCTATTGAAGCCTCTGGATTCGAGTTTTCCGCACAAGGATCTATACCTCGACCTAATTTAACGGTAGCTAATATTACTTCACTATTATCAGGAGTAATCAATGATTATAACGATTTGGTAGGGTCAAAAGTCACTCGTAAGAAAACGTTCGCTAAATACTTAGATAACTACTGCTACACAGACGGGTACCCTGTGGGAGGGGTATGTACAGGAGAGTCCGGGTCTGACCCAAGCCTTAGTAAGGATGATTGTTTAGATACTAATAAGAACGGATCTGCAGGTACTTGGACGGAGTACACCCAAAGTACTTGTGAAGCGGCTGCAGGACCTGGTATTTGGTACGCTAACGCCATAGCGGATGATACAGCTCACTTTACAGATGAGATATGGTATATAGATAGAAAAGCTGTTGAGACGTTCACTCATATAGAATTTGAGTTAAGCGCAGCATACGATGTTATAGGTATAAAGTTACCCTCTAGAGTTATAGTGTCTAATTCATGCCCTTGGTTGTATAAAGGGGTCGAATGTGGGTACGCTGGGTCTAGTTACTGGGATACTAATAATAATTCTGTTTCTTCCTCTGCTGATGATGTATGTTCTAAAACATTTACAGCGTGTGAGCTTAGGTTCCCTGAGCCTTTAGAAAATCCTTTTGGAGGCTTCCCAGGAGCTGGTAGAAGAATGGGATCAGTACGATGAATGAGGCGACTTTAGAGGGTTTTCGAAAGCACACAGAAATAGAGTTCCCCAAAGAAGCATGTGGTTTTATACTGGGGGTGGGGAAGAAAGAAAGGTACTTTCCAGCAAGTAATATAGCTGAAGAGCCTGAAGAGTACTTCACGATTGATCCTGTAAGTTACGCGGAAGCGGAGGATTCCGGTACTATTTTAGGTATATGCCACTCTCACCCTAATGATGGGTGTAACCCTTCGGAGGGGGATAAGATATCTTGTGAGGCAACAAAACTACCTTGGCATATTTTAAGCTGGCCAGGTAACAAATTATGTAGTTGGGAGCCTTCAGGGTATGAAGCACCAATTATTGGTAGACAGTTCAGTTACGGAATTTTAGATTGCTGTACTTTGCTTAGAGATTACTATAAAAAAGAGCTAAATATAGATTTTCAGTGTTTTAGTGGCCAAGATGGCTGGTGGGACAAAGGGGAGAATAGATATTTAGAAAACTATAAAGAGCAGGGTTTTGTAAAGATACTAGAAGAAAATGATATTAGAAAATATGATATATTTTTAATAAATTTAATCTCACCTGTACCAAACCACGCGGCAGTTTTTATCGAAGGAGATAAAATTTTACACCATGTACATGGTAGACTCTCAAATAAGGAATTATATGGGGGATACTGGAGAAAACATACAACGCACCATCTAAGGCACAAATCACTATGTTAAATAAAGTAACGTTATACGGAGAATTAGCAGATAAATATGGAAAGGAGTGGTCATTAGACGTAACCTCCCCCGCGGAAGCTATCAGAGCACTTAACTCTAATAACCCAGGCTTTAGACAGTTTTTAGGTTCTTCAGAGGAAAGAGGGCTAGGGTATCATATAATAGTAGGTAACGAGCCTATTGAAGATGTAAAGACAGAATTGTCTGGGCCTTTGGGCAGACAAAGTATAAAAATAGTCCCTGTAGTACTAGGGAGTAAGTCCAGCCTGGGGAAAATAATAATAGGTGCAATAATAATTTACTTTGCATGGCCTGTAATTGCTGCAGGGGTTGGTGAAGCAGTGGGTAGTGGGGTATTCGCAGGAACGACGGTTACCACCGCCGGGTATTTTGGAGCTTCTATGGCGGTGTCTCTAGGTATGGGGCTAGTAATGGCAGGAGTATCAGAGATGCTAGCGCCTACCCCTCCTGGGCCCCCTAAAGATGCTGAACTCTCAGACAATAAGTCCTTAGGTCCCGTTAATACTTCTATGCAGGGAGTCCCTGTGCCTGTATGTTACGGACAATTATTAATAGGCGGAGCAGTTATTAGCGCCGGTGTAACCCCCGAGGAGTAGAATATGAGCAACGAAATTAATTTTACAAGAGGATCTAAAGGGTGCTTTACTGGGGATACTAATGTATTAACTGCTAAAGGTACTGTACATATTTCAACTCTTAAAGAGGGGGATGAGGTATTAAGTTTTGATGATGTTGGAAAAGTACATATTGCTAAAGTTTTAAAACTTCATGTACACGATGATAACCCTGTAAATAGGTATCATTTTTGGGGAGGAGAGTATATAGATGCTACACCAAACCATTGGGTACTAAACCAGTATAATGCTTTTGTAGAGATAGGGCAACTAGGCTTCGACGATTGTTTAGTGGATGAGAATAATCATTTACGCCCTATAACGGGGATTGATAAACTAGAGAGCTGTACTGTTTATAATCTGACTGTAGAAAACCAACACACATTTATAGCTAATGGTATTAGGGTGCATAATGCAGGATTAGGGGATGGCAATATTTCCGGGTCTAAAGGGGGTAAAGGAGGGGGCCGAGCGCCTATAGAAGCAGATGACTCCCTGTTCTCTACTGCTACAGCAAAAATAGTAGACCTAATATCAGAAGGGGAAATAGTAGGGTTACTAGGAACAGGCGGGTTTAATGGGTCTGTTGGTATAAATACATACGATTCCCATATTTATTTGGATGAGACCCCTTTAATAAATGCAGACGGCACTAGTAACTTTGATAATGTACAGTATGCTACGAGAGTAGGAACTAACTCCCAGACCTATATTCCAGGTTTCCCAGGTACAGTCACCCAGTCAGGCGTGAATTTAGAAGTAAAGAAGCTATCCCCTGGCCCTATCATTAAGACTTTTTCTAGTACCGTAGCAGACGCAGTAACTGTACTACTATTTACACCCTCTCTTATGGACGGTGATAATGAAGAAGGAGATGTAAATGGAACTACGCTAAGTTTTAAAATATGGATAGAAAAAGACAACAACGGGTCGTGGGTAGAGGCAGTAAATGATAGTTTCAGTGGTAAAACCACTACTAGGTATGAAAGAGGATACCGTATAGAAATACCTAGTAGTTGGAAGTCGTCTGGGTTTACTACTATATCTATTAAAGTTGAACGAATAACAGCGGACTCTAGTACAGTTAAAATTAGTAATAAGCTATTCTGGTCTGCGTACTCAATAGTAATAGATAATAAACTAAGGTACCCTAATAGTGCTCTTATAGGGATGACATTCAATGCTGAACAATTTTCCAGTATCCCTAATAGAGGCTATGAAATAAAAGGAGTAAAGGTAAAAGTACCTAGTAATTACACTTCTTATGACCCCGGGCACTGCTCAGCTGCAACTATTAGAAGACAGGATAGGTGTACTGCAGGGGGCTATGACTGGGCGGGTACTAGTGTAGGGGACACTTTATACTCAGGGTCCTGGGACGGTACTTTTACTACTGCTTGGACTTGTAACCCTGCTTGGATCCTATATGATCTATGCAGTGAGGAAAGGTATGGCTTAGGTAAGTGGTTAGATGCTAACAGTATGGATAAGTGGGCTCTATACGAAATAGGTAGGTATTGTGATGCTGTGGACACCTCTGGGAACTTTGTTGGAGTTGATGATGGATGGGGAGGCAAAGAGGCGCGTTTTGCCTGTAATCTATACTTACAAGGACAGCACGAAGCTTTTAAGGTACTAAATGATATAGCCTCTGCATTTAGAGGAATGTTATATTGGCAGAGCGGGCAAGTTACGGGCATTCAGGATTCTCCTAAAGAACCTGTAATGCTTTTTTCGGATTCTAATGTAGAGGGGGGTGCCTTTATATACGAAGGCACTTCTAAGAAAAAACGACACAATGTAGCTTATGTTACTTGGAACAACCCAGAAGATTTTTATCGTCCTAATGTAGAGTATGTGGAGGATACGGTGGGTATAGTAGAGGCGGGTAATCAGATATTCTCTACAGATGTTAAGGCTGTAGGGTGTACTTCTCAGGGGCAAGCTAATAGATTAGGCCGCTGGATCTTATACACAGAGAGATATGAAACAGAGACTGTTGCCTTCACTACAGGAATGGAAGGAGCTGCGATACGCCCAGGAGACTTGATACAAATAGCTGATGGGCATAGAGCAGGAGTTAGGTATGGAGGGCGTATTGGGACAGGGAGTACTACTACTACTATTAAATTAGATGCAGCTACTTCAGTAACAAGTGGGAAATCATATAAGCTATCTGTAATAAATACAGAAGAGGCTTGTGTGTATGGAAATGTTAAGCAGGCGCAGACCACTAAGGCTGATTGTATAAATGCCAACCCAGATAATGAGTGGAAGCCTTATATATGGGTAGAAAGTAGAGATTTACCTACGGTAACTACTACTGAGAGTGTAACCGAATTTGTACTAGTAAGTGCTAATGCCTTCACTAATACGCCTGCAACTGGCCAAATGTGGGTATTAGAAGAGATAGGAACAGTAGAGGCGGCTGATTTCAGAGTTCTTAGCGTTAAAGAGACCGAACCTAATACAGTAGGGGTTAGTGCTCTTAGATACCATGGAGCTAAGTATGGGTACATAGAGGATAACTTAGCCTTCTCTTCAAAGAGTATAAGTAATATACCTGATCCAGGGGACGCTATCCCAGAGCCTACAGGCCTGGAGATTACAGAAGAACTATATGTAGATTCTATGAGGAATATTAAGAACAGAGCCACTTTTAGCTGGGAAGCACCTAAAACTCCTGGGACCTCTACTACTTACCCTTATGTAGCCTCTTATTATGTAGAGTGGAGAAGAAAGGCCCCTGCTCTTACAAATTGGACCTCTATGGGGGAAACCTCTGCGCAAAGTATCACTATTGATGATGCACCTGCAGGAACTTTAGAATTTAGAGTTAAAACAAGGAGAATTTTCTAATGTTATACTCACCCTACGCATCTTTAGAGCAGGAAATTTATGG
>Ga0233443_1002923_pt1 | contig 12525 bp, 10 predicted proteins | sample SI_123_September_2_FD_182784 | JGI IMG/M metagenome (GOLD analysis project Ga0233443, IMG submission 182784) | Seawater microbial communities from Saanich Inlet, British Columbia, Canada - SI_123_September2016_200_MG | ecosystem: Environmental > Aquatic > Marine > Inlet | place: Canada: British... | reverse complement strand
AATGGCTGCGTTGAGAGCTAATAGGTTGGTTTGGTCTGCAATGCCTCGAATAACATCTAATACCGTTCCAATACTATTGGTATCTTCTTCCAATTGGCTGATAACATTTGAGGCTTCTGAGACATCACTGGCCAATGTGCTGATAGAAGATTTTGTTTGGTTAACGACTTCTTTTCCATTGGTGGCCTCAGATGCGGCATTACTTGCTGCATTCACTGCGTCAGATGCATTATCTGCAACCGTTTTAGCATTGGCTGTCATTTCGGTAATGGCAGTGGCAACTTGTTCTGTTTCTCTATGTTGTTGTGCAACCCCCGTATGTGTGTGATCAGAAATAGAGGCCATTTCCGTAGCATCTACTGATAGTCGTGTGGTGACATTTTGTAATCGTTCAATCATTTGTCGTAGATGATCGATAAAAGCATTCATGCTGAGTGCAATTTCGCCTATTTCACCACGATGTTGTTCGTCCATGTGACACATTAAATTGCCACTACTTAAAGATTCAAAGTGAGTTTTTAAGGTGTTAATTAAGAAAGACAATTGCTTGCTGACAATCTGCATTATTATCAAACCAATAATCAGTGAAATGATTAAAGTAGTGATGAGCGTTATTTTGACTTGTTGGGTTCGAGACTCTAATGCTAAAGTTGCTTGATGGTTTTTTTCTTTTTGAATTTTGTTGAGCTGATTCAGTTTTTCATTGATTTGAAAGGTTAGAGGACCAATGTCTTGTTGAATGGTGTATGAATCCATTTTCCATTGAGGACTTTGCTGTAAGCTAATCATCTTTGAAAAATTTTTAAATATTTTTATTCGAAGAGTTGTTATGTTCGCAACGCCTTCTTCTTGTTCAAAAGTAAATAAATCAGTGTGTTTTTGAAGCTCATTTTCATTTTCAACAATGGATTCCTGGAATAATTTTGCATTTTCAATGACAGAATTATCTCGAACAGCTAAAAAAGTCCGAATTTCATTAATAAATCGAATCCAGCCATACCTTATGTTATAGACAATGCTCAGCATTTTTTTGCGTTCAGCTGAAATATCTTCTTCTTGTTCTGATGAAATAATTTGCTCTAGGTTTTGTAATACGGCATTGCTCAAAGGGTTGAGGTTTTCTGCGGCATATCGCCTGGCGGGCATATTTAAACTGGGGTTAGTGGAAAATTTTAATATTTTGTTTTTTTGTGATGTGAGTTGTTCAATGTCGTTATTGATTTGTTTGAGTAGCTGGCTACTTTTTTCATCAGGTGCTTTGCTTAATAGATTGCTGATAACTTGAGATTGAGCGGTTAATGAGTCTAGTCCATTTAAATAAAGCTCTCGATATTTTTGTTCTTTACTCAGTAGATAGAAGCCAAGATTAGATGTTGATAAGTTGATTGTTTGTGATAATTCATTTGAAGCAATAATTAATGGGTTAGTGATATCAGTCATTTGATTGATATCTTTTTTAATATTGCCCAGATTACTAAAAACCACAATGATGATGGCAGGAATGAGTGTGAGAATCAGTAGATAACCACCGATAACAATTTTATTAATGGATGTGTTTCTAATGCTCATTTATTTCCTTAATTTATTGTTTTTATACGGCTTATGTGGTTATTTTAGCTGGTTTTTACAATATAAAGTAATATAAATTGTATTTATTTTAACCACAGATGAACAAGGATGATGTTCGTGTTTATCTGGTATGCCAAGAAGTGTTTAAATGGGGGAAATTATTTTAAATGCCTATGTTCATTGTATTGATACCCTGCACCGTGAACAGTTTTAATGATTTTGGGGTCTTTAGAATTGATTTCAATGCGTTTTCTCAGTTTAGAAATGTGTTGATCAAGTGTTCGGCTGCTCGGAAAATAGTCGTGACCCCAACAAGCATTAAATAAAGCATCACGGTCAATGACTTCATTTTTATGTTGCTTAAAAAAACGTAGAATTTTTAGGTCTCTTAAGCTTAATTCAATGTTATTTTGATGACGCTTTGCGATTAATTCAAGCGGTAAGATTTCCAGGTCATCCATGAAAAAATTATTGTCCAGTTCTGTATTTAGAGGCGTGCTACATTGTCTCAGGCAGCGTCGAGTGACTGCTCGAATTCTGGCAATGACTTCTTTTACACCAAAGGGTTTTAAAATATAGTCATCAGCACCCAGCTCAAGTCCAATGACTTTGTCTATTTCTTCTGCTTTTGCACTGATAAAAATAATGGGAATATTTTCATCGGTTTTGCGTATTTCACGACAAACATCATAACCATTCATTTTGGGCATCATAATATCCAAGCAAATAAAATCAATCTTCTGTTGTTGGTAAAGTTCTATGGCTTGTTGTCCATCTGCCGCTAACACGACATCATAGCCTTCTTGAGTTAAAATGTCGGACAATCCTTTTCTGATGAAATCTTCATCTTCTGCAATTAATACTTTCATGATTTTATATCCATGGGTGTTTGTAATGTTAAAATAAATGTTGACCCAGAAGAAGATGAATTTACCGTTAAATCACCACCATGTAATTTGGCCATGTTTTTTGCGATATTCAGTCCAATACCTGTTCCTGTTACACCATCGGTTAATTTGTTTTGGGTTCTGAAAAATGGATCAAATATTTTTTCCTGTAACTTAGGATGAATTCCTTCGCCATGATCTGTAATAGCGATGGTGGTGTTATCTTTATGTTGAATGATATCAATGCCCAAATATTTTCCCGAAGTTGCATATTTCTCTACATTGCTGATTAAATTACCTAAAATTTGTTCAATACAATCACTGTCTGCGTAAACAGGCACTAATGATTGGTGGGTTAATTCAACTTTAAAATGTTTGTTATTCAGTGATAAATTAAATTGGTCGATGACGTTCTGTACCACGGTTTCTATTTGAATCAGTGATTGATGAATGCGTAATTTATTGCGTTGTTTGCGGGCAAAACTCAAGATATTATTAATCAATCGAGAAAGTCGTTGAGCCTCATAGGTGATGATGCCTAATCGTTGTTTTAAAATAGGATCAATGTCTTCATCAACATCTTCATCAATCAGTTCCGCATACATTCGGATATTGGTTAAGGGGGTTTTTAATTCATGAGACACCTGATTGACAAAGCTGACTCGTTGTTGCGCTTCTTTTAAATCACGATTGTTTTCTCGGTAAAAATAACTGGATAGGCCGATTAGTAATAGTATGCAGGCGATAAAACCAAAATAAATGGGTAAAAAATGACTTTGATTGGTTTGATTGTAACGGCTGTAGTAGTTGATTTTCCATGAATTGAGAGGAAAAGAGAGTGTTTTGTCCATGACTACTTTGGTGTTTTTAGGGGGTAAATAATGGCCCCATTGGTATAACGTGCTGTTTTTTGAGTCGGTTAGGTGAATCGAATCATTAATAAGTGAAGAACTGTCACCTGTTTGAGGTAGTATGCCAATAATATCTGAAACCAATTTGATTCTGGATAATTCAATCGCAATTAAATTTCCCTGTTTTTGACGATACCAAAATATCAGGTTAATGCCATTTTCCCAATACCAAACACTCCATCCTTGATTTTTATTGGGTATTAATTCTATTGATGAGGTATGACTGGGTTTTTCTGTGGAAACTGATTTTTGTCTCATTTTTTTGAGCTGAGTAGGGGGCTTTATAATGGATTTGATGTCTGCTTGAAACCGAGCTGTTCTTCTTAAAAAATCAGTTTCTTCTTTGCTTAGTGGCTGGTTGACTGGTGGAAATAGTTGTTCTTTACTAATAATTAGGATTTGCCTGATATCCGCGCGTTGGTTAATCAGTTGTCTCATTTGCCAATGATTGTTGCTAAGGTCGAGTGTTAAATAGTTTTGCTCATAAGTTTTGATTAAACGGGTAATTAATCGATCAACATTGTCGATTTTTTGCTCTAACAATCCAGTGATTTGATGTTTGGTCATCTCTTGCTGGTCTTTAATGTAAAGTGAGCCAATGCCTGACAATAAAATAATGGGTAGCAAAACAATACTGATGAAAATAATGAGTTGTTTGTTTTTCAAATCTAACCTCTTTTATTTTAACAAGAACATGATACCCTGATGGGCAAATATTCAAATACTCTGCGCATGGTATAGTTTTTTACCATGAAGTGCATGAAGACAATGAAGAAAAAACTTCAATATCCTCATGCACTTCATGGTAAAAATAAAAATAAAAATAAAAATAAAAATAAAAATATCTATATTTTAAAAAACTTTGTTTTTCCGATACATAAATATCTTTCAGAATAGGTGTGTTATGGGATTTTAGCCGATTTGAAATTTCATGTTCAGGGCAACCATAGGAGGTTGCCCGTCTCAACAAAATCAATAAGCCTGCTGAGTTTCCCATTTGTATTGTTGGTTTCTCATGGATTTTCGTTGTCTGTTCCAGTTAGAATCATCATCGACCTTAGATTCATCTTCCTTTTGAATAGCCTGGAGCTTTCTTAATTTTTTAGATTTGTACTTAGTTGCACTTCTACCTAACAGACCAATATTACTTCTAAGCACTTTTTTTGCTTCCTGAATAAGTCCACTGTCTCTTAATTGTACTGCTTCTTTGTTTTTTTCGATGACAATTTGTTCTATGGCTGAACTCATGACTTCATTGTCCGTGTCTTTTTCTACAACTGCTTGAGATGGGGTGAAATTAACATAAGCATTGCTACTGATTTTATCGGTTTGGTGCGTTTCCATATTGTTATATTTTATATTAACAGAGGCTACTTTAATTTTATTATTAGCCTGATGACTTGGAATTTCTACTTCCAATAAGACATATTTATCTTGATTACTGTAGAGTTGGTTTAAATTGACCATGACTGTTTGACCATAAATATTGGCATCACGACCCAATATTTTAATCGGTCTGATACCTTCTGCACATTCAATGGTAATGGTGACTTCCTGTGCAATTACGGATAAAACATCGTTAAATTCATTTTGAAAGATATTATCAAGGTCTGAGGCATTTTCTGCAAAAGTATGATTGCCACCGCTTTTACCCGCCAACTTGGTCATTAAGTCTTCGTTGTAACCTAAGCCTAAGCCAATGGTTGTGACAGAAATGCCTTCTTTAGCAAGACTTTTTCCTAGTTCACCAAGCTCACTGGGAGTTTGAGGTCCCACATTGGCAAGTCCGTCAGACAGTAAAATGATGCGATTAATTTTTTGATTGTCGATAAATTTACGAGTTTCTGCCGCACCTTTGCTGACTCCCGCAAATAAAGCGGTCGAACCACCTGGACGTATGGTTTTTATGGCTTTTTTAATCCATTGTTGGTCAGTGACTTTGGTGGCAGGAACCAGTGTGTCCACTGTGTTGTCATAGGTAATAATGGATACAATATCTTGACTGTTGAGTCGGTTAATGGCTTTGGCTGCCGCTGCTTTGGCTCGATTTAATTTTGTACCACTCATTGAACCTGATTTATCCAGTACAATTGCAATATTTGTTGGGGTGCGTTCAGATAAACTCTTGAGTTTAAATCCTGTTAAATCAACTTTTAAAAAAGTGGTTTGTTTTTTATTGGCTAATAAGGAAGGCTTGCTCATTGCCACTTGCATTTTAATTTGTTTTGCCATGACCAGATTGGGTGTCAGGCAATAGCTGATAAATGATATCAATAATATTTTAATGGTTTGTTTTTTCATTATTTATCTCCTTAGTTAATAATAGTATTTTCTGCCAATGATCATCAAGACCATGGTTCAATTCTAAAGAGTGGTGTTGTAAAAATAGTTGAAGTGTTGTAAAAAAATGTAAAAACCTTGTAAAAAAGTTGTTTTTTTACAATTTATATGCAAAATACTTTTAATATTTAAGGAATTATTTGAGTAAATATTTGTCCTATTCAAATAGTTTTTAGAATATCATACCATTTTAAAGAAACTCAGGAGAAATAAATGTCAATGCCTCATAAACGATATCCATGGTTGAGTCAATTCATAATGACCATGATCATTACTTCTTTCACCACTCATGTTGCTGCTGAAACAAGCTGGATGGATGATGACAGTACAGGGGTTACCCAAACAGAAGTATGGCAGTCAGGTATTATTACTGCAAAAGGTGAAGGTATTGGCGATCCTAGAAAAACCAGACTTAAAGCGAAGGCTCGTATTTTTGCAATGAAAGCAGCTTCTTTAGATGCAAAACGAAATTTATTGTCCATTATACAAGGCGTTAAAATTTCATCAGGTACGGTTGTAAAAGATTTAGAACTTGAATCAGACCAAATCGCCGCTAGAGTTAAAGGAATGTTGCGAGGTGCGTTTGTCATTAAAAGAAATGTAGAATATATGGAAGATGCTTATGTTGCAGAAGTCATTGTTGGTTTGTGTTTGAATGCATCAGTAACTAAGTGTCAAGGCAGACCTAATTTGGCATCTGCTTTAATCAGAAATGTTAAGCGTCCTGCTCCCAATGATTTATATCAGCCACAAGCTTCACAAATGTCTCAGTCTTCTCCAATGAATCAAACTACACCAGAAATGAGAAGGCCTGTTGTTATTTATACCAGTGTCATTGTTGAGACTGCGGGGCTTGGAATTGAACCTGCAATGGTGGCGCGCGTACTGACTGAAAGTGGCAAAGAAGTTTACGGGTTAGGGCAGGTTAATCCTGGTGTAACAGAAAGCAATGGGATGGTTCGATATGTTGGCAATCTAGCTCAGGCTAAAAAATTGTCAATCACTGGCAATAACCCAATGATTATTAAAGGGGTGAAATTGGGCGGTGACGGTGCCAGTGATGTAGTGGTTTCTAAAGCGGATGCGGTGAAAATTTTTGAAGCGGCGACTCACAGTGTCAATATCTTGAAAGATGGCAAAGTTATTTTTGTTGTAAACTAAGGAAGTATTATGGGCTTTTTTAAAACCTCACTGGTTAGTTTGTGTACGATTGCTTGTTTGAGCAGTTTTACTGTTTTTGCTGAGTTTTCATTCGATGACCAGATGGGTAATATAGAATCCCAGTTTGATGCCATGGATCGGCAATTTGAAAATGATTTTCAACAACGAGACGAGCAGTTAGAAAAAGAATTTACCATTCTTGATGAATCAATGGAGAGAGCCTATCAAAAATTCTCAAAAGCAATTTCAAAGTCATGGGGCAGTGATGATACAAAGTTACCGACACCAAAAGTGTGGGTGGATTATGATGAAAACTTAAGTTCCAGACGTGTTTTGGATTATGAGCAAGGCTCATTAACCGTTGAAAAAATCATTCAACCTGGCGAGTCTGAGTTTTTAGCACTCCAGTCAATGCAACAGATGGTCTACTCTGCCAGTAGGGATACAGTTAAAGATTTGGCACAAAAAGATCAGGCATTGAATTACGCAAAAAAACTGGCCAGTCAGCAGGGTGTTTTTTTTCAAGAACCTTACTTGCCGTCAACTTACAAAGCAAAGCCTGTCTTACAAAATATTCTTCCTAAGAAATTACCTAAGAAAATTCTACCCAAACAAGTTAAGAAAACAAACATTGTTGGAAATGACGGTAAAAAACGAATAAAAATCAGTTATAAAATTCCTTTTACCAAGGGCTATAAACAAAAAGGCGCAAAGAAATATGCTCAGGAAGTGATGAAAGAAGCTAAAAGAAGAAAAATTGACCCTTCATTGGTTTTGGCAATTATGCAAACAGAAAGTGCGTTTAACCCTCGTGCTACATCACCTGTACCTGCTTTTGGTTTAATGCAGTTGGTGCCTCGTAGTGGAGCAATGGATGCTTATCAGTATGTGTTTCGTCAAAAGCGTTTGGTGGAGCCTGAGTATTTGTATAGTCCATCTAATAATGTTGAATTAGGTGTGGCTTATCTAAAAATACTGGATAGCCGTTATTTAAAACGAATTACCAATAAACAAAGCCGATTATATTGTGTCATTGCAGCTTATAATACAGGAGCGGGTAATGTTGCCAAAACATTTACGGGCAAAACCAGAATTAAACCTGCGGCTAAAATTATCAATAAAATGACACCTGATGAAGTGTATAACTATTTAAGAAAACATTTACCTTATGAAGAAACTCAACGGTATATAGTGAAAGTGACTAAAGCAAAAAAGAAATATAGTAACTGGGATCGGTAAGGAATGAGCACGGAATAACTTTTTTATGGGTAAGAGGACATGCAATAAATCAATATCCAATTTACTTGTTTTTTTCGCCTTTGTTGTAAAAATAGTTGTGTAGGTCGACTATGTGCCTATTTTTATACTTCAAAGGTGAGCAAAAACCCTGTGAAATTTGGGTATTTATTGTATGTCCCTGATTTAAAATATTGTGCTATAATCAATTCTGGTATATATTTCCACCACTGAAACGTGGAAGCCATAGGATTTAATTATAAAATTGCTTTAAATCTCCAAATATTTGATAAAAAATGAGCACGAAACAACTCCCCGTTATAATAACAGTTTTGATTATTGATATAATGTTAAATCATAACAAATGAGAAATTTAAAACACATCAAGATACATGTAGCACTGATAAGTATTTTATTGCTTGTTGGGCAATTTGGGGCACTTTCTCACTCCGTAGAGCATCCATTTCATGGACAAGATCAATCATGTGAAATTTATTTGCAATGTGAGAAGTCAGCTAATGGGCTGATTTATCATCATTTGCAACTGGCTATTCCAGCCAGTGAAACGATTCCCACCTCCCAGACAGTTATTGCCTGGTTATCTTTACCACAAACTTCCTATTTTGCACGAGCCCCACCTTTTCTTTCTTAACGGACGATTTAAATTTAATCTTTCCATTTGTTCGCATTCACGCATAAGATTCGATAAATCTTATTTATTCTCAGGCCGTGTCGCTCAGATAGTTGTATATTTCGACTATGTGTCTGTTTTCGTGCTTTGTCTGTGAACAAAATTTTGTAAAAGGTTATTTCTGAATTTTCCTAGGAGGCGGTCCAAAAACTCATCTTTCCGCCAACTCTGCGTTAAAAATGGTCTCAAAATACTCATTTACACACGTAAACTGCGCTTTTTTGACAATTTTATGCCTTGATTTGACGAAAATCTGAGTTCTCGGACAACCTCCTAGCATATTAATATTTTTTTAAACTTCACAATTTACCAATTGTTGTGATGAATATTTTTATTTATGGAGAAAATACTCATGCGATACTTACGACCTATGATTGCTGTAACAACCACGTTATTTTATGCCAATTCTGTCCTTGCTGACAATGAAATGGATACATTCAAACAACAATTGAATGCCCTTCAAAAAGACTATGAAGAACGTATTCAAATGCTGAATGCCAGATTGCTAAAAACTGAAAAAAATACCCAACAGGTCAATACTAAAGTTCATCAAATTGATGTCAAATTGAAACAAAAAGAATTCTCACCTGTTATATCAAGAGCACAAAATACCTTTAATCCCGCCATCAGTTTGATTCTGGATGGTCGTTATGCAAGTTTTGATAATGATCCCGATGATTATAAATTGCCAGGCTTTGCTCTGGGCGCTGAATCAGGCTTGGGGGAAAAAGGCTTTACAGTCGGTCATACCGAGCTCGTTATGAGTGCCAATATTGATGATAAATTTTATGGAAAAATGACGATTGCCATTGCTGAGCATGAGGCAGAAGCGGAGGTTGAATTAGAAGAAGCATTTATTCAAACGCAAGGTTTAGGTAATGGTTTGACTGTAAAAGCAGGTCGTTTTTTTTCAGAGATAGGTTATCAAAACGTGCAACATGCTCATTCTTGGGATTTTGCCGATGCACCACTAATTTATCGTGGTTTGTTTGGCAATCAATTAATTGATGATGGACTACAAATTATTTATGTTGCACCCACTGATACTTTTTTACAATTGGGTGCTGAAGTTTTAAGTGGTAATCGTTTCCCTGCAGGTGGTCAACATAATGGTGCAGGGGCCTGGACCACATTTGCTGATATAGGAGGAGATATTGGTATTGAACATAGTTGGCAGTTGGGTTTAAGTTACTGGCAAGCAGATGACGTGGTCGGTCGAGAAAGTGGTGGTCATTCTCATGGTAACAGTGCTGTAGAAGAAACCCCTTCTTTTACTGGGAGCAGCGAGATAAACGCACTGGATCTGGTTTATAAATGGTCACCAAACGGCAACCCAAGAAATAAAAATTTCAAATTTCAGTTTGAATATTTTGATCGTAAAGAAAATGGAGGAGTAACCATGCTAAATAGTGGCCCTCCTGTGGAAACAACGAGCTATGATGGCCATCAAAAGGGCTGGTATGTTCAAGTTGTTTACCAATTTCAATCACAATGGCGAGCAGGTTTGCGCCATGATCAATTGAATGTTAATAACACGGGATCAGATGCCGATGTATTAGAAGAAGCAGGATTGTCTAATGAGGGGCACACTGCCAAACGTGTCAGTGCGATGGTAGAATGGTTGCCCAGTGAATTTAGCCGAATACGCCTGCAATATAATCGTGATGAATCCTATGAAAAATCTGACAATCAGGTTTTCTTACAATATACCATGAGTCTTGGTAGTCATGGCGCACACCAATATTAGGGAAAACAATATGCTTCATCAAATGATTAAAATAGTTGGGTTTTCGGTATTACTACAATTGCTCTGTTCAAATACGGTGTATGCTCAAATCAAGGTGTTTGCTTGTGAACCTGAGTGGGCAGCACTGGCAAGGGCTTTAGGTGGTCATGCTGTCAAAGTCCACAGTGCAACGACTGCTCAACAAGACCCACATCATATACAGGCACGTCCCAGTCTAATTGCCAAAGTACGTCGTGCGGATTTACTGGTGTGTACGGGGGCTGAGCTAGAAGTAGGCTGGTTGCCTTTGTTATTACGTAAATCAGGTAATGCTAAAATTCAGCCAAATAGCCCAGGTTATTTCATGACAGCCGACCATATCACCTTGCTGGAAAAACCAGTTGTGCTTGACCGCAGTCTGGGTGATATTCACGCTGCTGGAAATCCACATTTTCATTTTGACCCCCATCGCATGTTGCAGATAGCTCATGCACTGACTGCCAGATTAACAAAAATTAACGCCAAGAATAGTGGGCTTTATCAGCAAAAATTGTTGCAGTTTAGTGAGCAGTGGCAACAAGCCATTTTAAAATGGAAGAAACGGACTCAAGTGTTACGGGGTAAACGTATCGTTGTCAGTCATAATAGCTGGGTTTATTTGTCTCAATGGTTGGGTTTAGTTAAGGTGGCAACATTGGAACCAAAACCAGGTATTCCACCCAGTAGTCGTCATTTGAGCAAAGTGCTTGGCCAATTAAAGCAAAAACCAGCAGATATGATTTTGTATGCTGACTATCAGAATAATAAATCGGCTCGTTGGTTATCACAAAGAACGGAGATCATAAGCATTGGTTTACCTTATAGTGTCGCTGATGAGGAGAGCCTGATTCATTGGTTTGATCGTCTATTGGATCGATTGTTGCCTGTTGAATCATGAGTATTGAGGGTTTAGATATTTCCATTCTAGGGCCTGCTTTTATAGCAGGCTTACTGATATTGGCAACCCATGTGCCATTGGGTCAGGAAGTGCTTAAACGTGGCATTATTTTTATTGATTTGGCCATTGCCCAAATTGCAGGATTAGGGGTTATTGCTGCTTATCGCTTTGGTTGGGAAACACATGGTTGGGAAGTGCAACTGGTGGCAGTTAGCTGTGCCTTGGTCGCTGCAGTGGGATTAAACTGGCTTGAAAAACACCACCAACAGATTCAAGAAGCCATTATTGGTGTAATCTTTGTACTGGCAGCAACGGCCAGTATATTGCTATTGGCAAATAACCCTCACGGCAGTGAATCACTTAAAGATTTATTGGTGGGGCAAATTCTGTGGATAACTTGGAATGATATTCTGACAATAGCTTTAGTTTCGGTCTTTATTTTGTTGATTATATTCAGCTTTCGGCAACGATTGAATAGCCTTGGCTTTTATTTACTATTTGCATTGGCTGTGACTAGTTCCGTGCAATTAGTTGGGGTCTATTTGGTGTTTGCCAGTCTGATTATGCCTGCTTTAGGAAGTTGTGGATACCGCAATGCATTATTGGTTGGGTATGTGATCGGTACGACAGGTTATGGACTTGGTTTGTTATTGTCTTCATTTTTAGACTTGCCAAGTGGTGCTGTTATCGTGTGGAGTATTGCCATAATTGCTTTGCTTTTTAAATTTGCAGTGAAAAGTAAACCCATGGAATAATACCGTTAAATAAAAAAATACAATACCCTCAATAAGACCTAAAATTTCCGCGCAACATGGGTAGTTTATTTATTGCGCGTTACCTAACTTGATAGTGTTAAAGAGCAAACACAAAGACTAACCCATATATTCGAAAAAACTAGGAGGCTGTCCGAAAACGCATCTTTCCGCCAGAACTACGTTAAAATTCGTGAACTTCCGGTAAGCGTGCATGACAGCAAAATTATTCACATTTTTTCATAATTTATCCCGAAATCACCTCATATTTAATCAAAACCATTTGCTTTTCATCTGAAATCGCAGTAAAAAATG
>Ga0233443_1002901_pt1 | contig 12577 bp, 9 predicted proteins | sample SI_123_September_2_FD_182784 | JGI IMG/M metagenome (GOLD analysis project Ga0233443, IMG submission 182784) | Seawater microbial communities from Saanich Inlet, British Columbia, Canada - SI_123_September2016_200_MG | ecosystem: Environmental > Aquatic > Marine > Inlet | place: Canada: British... | reverse complement strand
GTATATGATTAAATTCTGTATCTAATTTTTTAAAAATTTCACTCATTCTAATGAAATCAGGTCTAATTCCGCTAACTGTCATAACATTTTTTTTCATTATATAATTTATAATATATAATTTAAAATAAAAAAAACTTACATTGTATAATTTTTTAATTCTTGAATTTGAATAGATAAATCAGGAATATTAAATATGATTTCTTTATTAGATGTAATAGTTTTATCAACTGTTTCATTTGTATTTATTTTATTAATTTTAATATTCAAATTATAAATAGTATTAATTAATGAGACTAATTCATATTTAGAAACACTATTTGGACTATAAATATGTCTTACACCATCCCAAAATAATTGTTTATTTATAATTTGATAAATAATTTTTGATAATTCTAAACAAGTAACACCATTCCAATAATGATTATTAAATCCATTAATTTCTTTGTTTTTATTACTTTTAACCCATTCTAATAATGATCGTTTATTATTAATTTCTTCACCAATTATAGAAGTTCTAATTATAGTAGCATTACATAATTCACCCAATGATTTAGATAAACCATAATCATTTATTTCATCTTGAATTGAATTTTCATTATAATTACCATCTTTTCCTGAAAAAACACAATCCGTGGTTATATGTATCATTTTAGAGTTATATTTATCACATAATTGACTTAAAATAACAGGGAATAAAGAATTAATAGTAAAATAAAGTTTAGTGTTTAATCCTCGTTGTTTTGATGATTGTGGAATAACTCCAGCACAATTAATAACAATATCATTTGTTGATATTTTTTTATTAATTAATAAATTATCTAATGAATTGATTGATAACTTATTTAAATCATAATCTTTTCTTGTTAAAGGAATAATTTCATATTTTTTAGATAAAAATGATTTAACATAATTACCAAGCATTCCATTGGAGCCAAAAATAAATATTTTCATTGTATATAATATATATATTGAAAATATTTTTTATAATCATTTATTATAATGAATATTAAAGTAATAACTGGTTTATGTGGTTCTGGTAAATCTTTTTATTGTAAAAATAAAGAAAATGTTATTGTATATGATGAAATTTATTCATATCAAACAAATGATTTTGATAAAAAAAAAATTAATAATATATTAAATAATTTAGATAATAATTCAATTGTTTATTTAGATGCTTATAATAATAATTTAATAAATTTTATAAAAGAAAATTATAATATTTCAAGTATTGATTGTGTTTTACTTTATACTGATTTAGATGATTATTATGACTGTATTGCTATAAATGAGCCAAGATGTTTTCAACAAGAAAAATATGATGATTATATTAAAAGTATGATTAACACTATTAATTATATTAACAACAATGTTAAAGAAACATTTGGAAATATATCATATGTATATAGAAAAAATGATAAATATATTGAATATGAAAATGATGAACATTTAAATTTAATATTAAATACATCAAAAACGAATAGACTATTAAATTTTATCGATGAAACTTCAGGAGCAAAAAATTATCAATCAATATTATTAGATGATGAATATATTAGAAAAGGAACAGAACAAGATTGGCTTACTTTTGAAAATATTAAAAAATGTACAACATTAAAAGATAAAGTAGTTTGTGATACAGGATGTTTTAATGGTTATTTTTCATTTATGTCATTAAAAGATGGAGCTAAAAAAGTTATTGGAATAGACCATAATGCTCCTGCATTATCAATTTGTAATAAAATAGCTATTTATAATAATTATCATTTATGGGTTGATGGTAAAAAGAATGATGTTTCTTGTGAATATGGTATTCATTTTTACGAACATAAAATTGGAAAAGATTTAATTTTTGATGAATTAAAGACAAATCCAAAAATAGATATAATATTTGCTTTTAATTATTTACATCATTTAAAAAATGAACTTGGATTAGAAACATTTAATAATACTATAGATAGTTATTTTAAAAATTCAAAAGAAGTAATTTTTGAAATTAATGATTGTGAAATTGATGATATTGAAGAAATTTCATTAAAAAATAATTTCATATTAAAAAATAAAATAGAATCGCATCGTAAAACTTCATTTGGAAATAGATGGATTTTATACTATTCAAATTTTTAATTATAAATATAATTATATGAAAACTTATATATTTATTGATATTTTGGCAATTTTTACAAATAATATGTTAAATGAAGGATGTGGTGCAAGTGAATTTTAAGAACATTATTTGGCAAAATATTTAGCATTAAATTATCGTGTTTTATTTTTTTCTAAATATAAAAAAAATGAAATTATTAATAATATTGAATATTTACCATTAGAAGAATTAAATAATGAAAAATATCATATTAAAAATTCAATATTAATTGTTCAAAGAATGGTGCATTTATTAGCTAATTTTTCAAATAATAAAAGAATGCCTCTAGATTTAGAAAATTTTAATTTGAGAGATTATTATAAAAATAATAAAATAATAATTTGGTGTCATGATTTTATAACAAATGGATTAATAATTGGTGATTTTATAGAAAATGATAAAGATTTTTTTAGTAAAGATAATTTGATTAATTGTTTAGAAAATTTAAATAAAGATGAAAATTTAAATATTGTATGTGTAAGTAATTATCAAAAGGACAAATTTTTAAATTTATGTTGTGATAATGATTATGATTTTAATACAAATAAAATTAAAGTAATCTATAATGGTTTATATGAAGAATTTTTTGAAAAAACAAATTATATTAAAAATAAATATCAATTATGTTTTATTTCAAGTTGGTTTAAAGGTATTGATACAATATTAAAATTATTTGATGAATTGTTGTTAGAAAATAAAAATTATATATTATATTTAGCGAGTCCTGGTTATGATTCATTATGTAAAAATGAATCATATATAAATAATATTAAAGAAAAATATAAAGACAATGTCAAAATAATATCACAAATGGATAAATTATCTTTATCAAAAATAATTGGCGAATCTTTATGTTTAATAGGACCTAAATTTGAAGAAACATTTGGTTGTGTTTATCAAGAAGCATATTATTTAAATACAATGATTATTGCGGATCATTTATCAGGAGCTCCAGTTGAAATTATTAATAAAAATTCATTTATTGATTATAATAATAAAAATGAATTTGTTAATAAGATTATTTCACTTAATAGTAATATTGAAAATGTATGTTTAAAAGATGAATTATTTGGTAAAGAAACATTAAAAAAATGGAATAAAATATTATAATAATAAATATTATGTTGGCTGTAATTTATACTGGATTTTTTGGTGATATTGAAAGAAGTTTAAATAATTTAAAAATTAATATTAATTGTGATTATAAAATTTTTTATGTTACTGAAAACTATAATGTAAATAAATTAACAAATAAAAATTTAGAAAGAATAAATATTAAATGTTATAATAGAGAAGAACTACAAAAATTTGAACATTTTGGTGATAGTATTGAATGGTATAATAATAAAAAAATTATTAATGATTTTAATATAAAAAAAATCATTTTGTAAATAAAACAAAAAAATATATATGTTTTAAAGAATGTAAATATTCTGTATTTTATGATAATAATAAAAATGAAATTAGTGAACATGGTGTAAATAGTTTATTTTTACAATCATACCAATATTATTTAGCTTGTGAATTAATTGAAAATTATGAAAAGAAATATAATATACAATTTGATTATATTTTAAAATGGAGAGAAAGATGTTTTACTACAATTCCAATAAATTTAAATATTGTAAATAATAATTGTTATTTTATTAAATATTATTCAAATAAAAATTTTGATAATTTAAATTGGACAACTGAAGGTATTTTTTATGGTGATAAAAAAATATTAATTGATTTAATAAAAAATTGGATTAATAATGTTGGAAGTTTAAGACCTAATAATTATTTAATAAATGATATACAAATTGATCAAGATAATATTGATAGATGTTTTTCTCCCGAAAGACAATTTGCAATGTTTTTAAATAAATATTTTGATGATAAAAGAGATAAACTTAAATGGTGGGATGTTGTTTTAATTAATTCAATTATTAAAAATGAAAAAACATTAATCGAAAATCAACAAGAATATATTATAAAATAATTTTATATATTATATATATAATTATTATGATTATTGAAGAAAATGTTGGTGAAAGTGGAAAAATTATTTCAAATTTTATTAAACATAAAACTAATTTTTGTATAGGAAGATTGCAAGGAATTGAAGCGGATACTGTTAAATCATATTTAGAAAATAAAAATATATCAGAGCATTTAATAAATTGTATTCAACAAAACACAGGATTTTACTGTGATAAAAATAATTTTAATTTAATTTTATATGAATGGTGTGAAATATATTTATCTGCTTTAAAAAATTGCGATTTATTATATAGATTAGAATTTCCCACATGGGATAATATTGTCAAAGATTATTATAATAAAATATATGTTTTTTCTTGCGCTTCATTACATTTATGGATGCCTTCTTTAGAAGGAAAAACTATATTAGTAATAAGTCCATTTGAAAAAAGTATTAAAAATCAATTTCCGAAAAGAAAAAATTTATTTACAACTGGAAAGCAAAATAATTTTGAATATCCAGAATTTGATTTAATAACATTGAAAAGTCCAAATACTATAAAAGGTAATGAACCATTTCCACATAATAATTGGTTAGAAACTTTTGAAGAAATGTGTGAACATATAAAAAAACTTAAATTTGATATTGCTATTTTAGGATGCGGTAGTTATGGAATGCCATTGGCACATTATATTAAAAAAATAGGTAAAAGTAGTATTTATTCTGGTGCATATGCTCAAGTAATGTTTGGAATTAAAGGAAAACGCTGGGATATTGATGGTAATCCACATCGCTCATATTGGAATGAATATTGGGTATATCCAAATGATAGTGAAATACCTAAAAATAGTTTAGAAGTAGAGAATGGATGTTATTGGAAGTAGTATAAATTTTTAGTATATCATATTATTATTATATATAATAATATGTATTCAAAAATATTAGTTTATCAATATGGTAAAGTAGCATCGACTACTATAAGATGTAATGGGAATGGTAAATATTTTCCTGATGTTTGTATTGATTATGACACATTTATTATACAAACACATTCTCATTTTCTGGCTAAAGATGTTATTAATAAATATAAAAATATACAAAAATAGATATTTTATGTTATTCAATTATATAATATTTAAAACAATAATTCCAATGTTTTTTTTGTTAAATCATCTATTTTAAGATAATCTTTAACAGCATTTAATCTTTCAGCATTAGTATCAAAATTTTCATTATAATTTACTAATGTATATTTTTGAAAATATATATTATCATTGTATATTTGTTTATAAATTAAATAAGCATAATAATTCATTAAATAATTAGATGGGTGATTTTCTCTTAAAAAAAGTCTTTTGTTTTTATAATTATTTTTAATAAAATCTAATATTGGAACATCAATTTTAATATAATTTTTTAATCCATTTTCTCTTTTATATAAATTATCAAAAGATTTTTCAGAATTTTCTTCAATAATTTTTTTATCATAATAATTTTTATTATTTAAATATGGAAAATATCCATCATAATATAAACAATGAACTTTTAAAATATAACAATTATTATTTTTTAATTCTTCAATTTTATTATATGAATAAAACCATTTTCCTTCATAAAAAGGCTGTGTTATTATAATATCTGCATTTTTTATTAAATAATTTACTCTAGAACTTTCATTTTCTAAATCATAAACAATATTAAGATATTCAATTTTTTTTTTTAAATAATAAGCACAATAATCTTTAATAACACGCATTTGACAATTACCCATAAATAAAATATTTTCTTTTATTTCGTCATATGTTTGTATTTCATTATTATTTAAAGGTTCTGGTTTATTATAACATTCTTCAATTAAAGTATTATCAAATAACATTTTTGATTTAAACCAATCATAATTACATAATTTAACAGTTAATTTTTCTTCATTTAAAAACATATTAGGAACTCCTTTTCCATTTACAACATAATTTTCAGCCCATTTATTTCCTTCATTTGCTAATTTAACATATATATCTCCATTTGCTGTATCTATTAATTGTTCTTTTGTTGATAAATGAACTCCAATATGTTTCATTGTTTGTTTGTAATTACTAAATCCATAATGAATTATTTTAAAATCACAAGGTTCAATATTTTGAATATTAATTGGATATAACCTTTGATCGGCACCTATTTGTTCATTCATTTTTAAATTTTCATTATATTTCCATAATCTAACAAACCAACCAGCTCCTCCATATTTTTCACCATATAAAGCTCCATCCGTTCTATAATATATTTCACTTCTCCATAAATTTATTTGCTGAAAAGAATATGCATCTACATTATTATTGTATTTTTCTTTACAAAAATTGTTAATATTTTTAATACTTTGATTATCTAATATTTCATCACAATCAATCCATAATATCCAATCCGGTTTTTTTTCCATATTATGTATATAATTTAACATTTTTTGTTTATTAAATGTTTCTTTAATCCATTCATTTTTATTTCCTAATATAATATTATTTGTATATTTTTTTGCTAATTCTACACTATCATCTGTTGATTTATCATCATAAATTATTATATCATCAGCCCATTCTTTAACATTTTCAAGACATCTTTTTAAATTACCAGTTTGACTTTCATTAAACATTTGAATAAAAGCATAAATAATCATAATAATAATATATTATAATATAATTTTTTATAGTTATAAATTTTTATTTAGTTTCTAGTATTGTATTATCTTTAAAATTTAAGTTTAAAATACTGATTTCTATTTTAATGTTAGTATTTAAATCTAAATTGTTTAATTTAAATTCTTGATTGTTTATTTTTGTATTAATTTCAAAATAATTATTTTTTTTATATAATATATCATCATTAAAATAAAGAATATTTTTATTATAATATATTTTTATTAAATAATCAAAATTATTATATAATTCAGTCATATTATTATTTAAAATTAAATTTCCACCATTAAAAATATATTTAATATTTTCTTTATCAAAAATAATATTACATTTAACACTATTTATTTCATTATTAAATGTAATATCATATGTGTTATTATTATATAAATTTATTTTTCCATTTTTAATTATAATATTAAATTTAATTTTTTCATTTTTTATAATAGTTAAATACTTTTCAATATATTTTTTATTTTCTTCAATAAAAATTTGTTTATTATTTTCCCATTTTTTCATTATATTAGGATCAGTATATTCAAATCGTTCATGATGTTGATGAACAACAAAACAAGAATATTCAGCTAATATTGGATATGTATTTGGCTGAAGTGGAATTGGATAATAATGATAATTTATTTTATTTAAAATTATTTTTCTTACTAAATCATCATCATCAAAACATATTCCATCTTTATAAATTGATGAAAAATAATCAATTTCTTGTATTTTATTTTTATATATTGCAGTACAAAAATGAAGATAATTATTATTTAAATATTGATGAGAACACCAACCATTTTTTTCAGGAGGTAAAACACTGTCTTTTTTATAATCTAATGTAAAATTTAATAAATTTTTAATTTTATTAATATTCCAAAAATTTTCATCATTATTATTTGAATTTATTAAAACATTATCATGATTATATATTTTTTTATTATATAAAATTTCATATAATTTATCATTTTTATTATAATTATCTAAATAATATGAACAAAAAGCCATATAATCATTTTCTTTTAAAAGACAATTAACAGTTGTTAAAATATCACCAATATGACAACATTCTGGATTTTGTAATATACAAATTTCCCCTTTTGCTTTTTTTAAACCAATATTATATGATATACAAGGATTAATATATTCTTTATCTTTATTTTCAATAATTATTATTTTATTTCTATCATATTTTTCAAGCAAAAAATTTAAATCATCATCACAATCATTAACAATTATAATTTCAAAATTTTTGTGTTTTGATTTAAAAATTGTATCAATAGTTATTTCTACTTGTTTTTTTCTATTAATATAACCCATTACAATTGAAATCATTTTTTCATTGTTTTTTTCTTTAAAATTATTAAAAATATTTTTATAATAATCTACCCAAGATATTAATGGACCTTTAAAATTTTCATAATTTTGTATTTTATTTTTATAATTATGAAAATGTGTATATATTTTAGATAAATGAACTCCTCTAAACCAATGATAACCAATAATATTATTATTTTTAATTGAATAATCAATTATATCTTTTTGTTGATTATTTAAAAACATATTTCTTAAATCACCCCACCAATAATGATATACTGAATCTGATTGTAAATTTGAATAATTATTATTATTTAAAACTTTTTTAATATTATCATATAATCCAAAATAACTTTTCATTAAATCACCTCCAACTCCTTGATATGATGTTTTATTAATATTCTTTTTTGATAATTCATACATTTTTTTATAAAATGTATTATTTTTTGAACCCATTAAAAATCCAATATAATAAAAATCAATTGAGTCTGTTAATCCCTCTATTTCTTTTTGATATTGTGAAACAACAAATTCAATATCATCATATTCACAATTATATTTTTCAAAATCAGTTTTTTCTATATTATTGATAAACAGAATATCCATATCAGCCCAAACACCACCATATTCATGCAATATTCTCCATCTAAAAATATCACTTTTTAATACTTCGTTATAATTTTCATTTAATCCAAGATCAAAATAATCAATATTATTAATTTGAACATTTAAATGTTCTTTTAAATAATTATAATCTAAATAATCATCATCATTATAATCTAAAGTATGTGGTGGAATTACTTCTTGAGACTCCCATTCTATATTATTTTTAAATTTAATATTTGGTCTCCATAATATTATTTTCCAATCCGGATTATTAAATACAGCAGATTTTATTGTCAAAGATGTTAAATAATCAAATTTACTATCATCCCAATAAAAATGTAATATTTTTGGTATTTTTTCAGGAAACATATACTCTATTTTATCCGATAATATTTTTTTAATGTTTTTATTATCAAATAATTTTTGATTATTATAATATTCTTTATTAAATATTATAATATCATTTTGTTTATTTTTATAAATATTATTTTTAAATTGCATATCTAAATTTTTGTTTTTTATATTTTTATTTATTGCTATACAATCAGTTACTTTATTATTTATAATTTCATCTAAAATATTTTCATTATGTATTATTGATATATCTTGAAAAATTATAACATCACTTGATATGTTATTAACAGCTTCATCAATACTTTTATATTCAAAAATATTATTATAATTATTATTAATTTCACCTTTATTAATTATAACATTAATATTAATATTTTTATAAATTGTTTCTAAATTATCAATCATTTTTTTTAATTTCTTATTTTGACCATTAAAAAAACAAATAAAATTTAAATTATTATTGTAATATTTTAATATATAATTATTTATTGTATTTAATTTTTTATTATTTAAATTATAATCAAAATTATTTAAATAATTTAAATAATTCTTTGAAATTTTATTTCCATTAAACCAATGTATTCCAATATTATTATTTAAATTTAATTCCAAATTTTTATTATATAATTTATCTATTTCATTATAATGAATTGGAAGGTAATATTCTTCATTACATACTTTTAAATTTTTAAATATATCTAATGAATCTAAATCTTTATAATAATATTTATTTCCTCCACACCAAGATGCTTCACAATTACATCTTAATTTTGTATAAGGAAATAATTTAATAAACATGTGACTTCCTAAAGATTGATAATTAGTTTTATCATAAAAATTAATTAGTTTATTATTTATATAATTAAAGAATTCATTATTTCTTTTTGTTAAAAATAATCCAATTGGATAATAAACATTAAAATGATTTTTAATATTTTTAATATCATTATGTTTTTCTTTTTTATGACCACATTTACAAATTATATCATTTTCATAAAGATTTTCTGATATTTCAAATTCATGTTCTATAACATTATTTAAATAATCTTTACATCTAAAAATAACAGTTTCTTCTTTAAAATTCATTTTTTCTTCAATACTATTAGTATATATTATATCAAAATCACTCCATAACCCACCATATTCTTCTAAAATATAATATCTAAAATAATCACTTTTTATAACTTCTGAAGCCTCATTATAAAATCCAATTTTATCCAAATCTATTTTTTTAATAACAACATTATTTATTTTATATAATTCATCAAAATAACATTTACCTATATATTTTTCTTTTTGTTCTTCTGTAGTCCATGATATTTCATTGGTTTTATGTGTAGGTGTAAATACAATTATTTTCCATTCTGGATTATAATTATTAAAACTTATTACTGTTAAATAATTTAAATATGCTAAAGGAGAACCATCCCAATATAAAAATAATAATTTTGGATAAATAAAATCATTTCTTTCATGTATTTTTTTATTTTTTTTATAAAGTTCTTCATTTTTATAAATTATATCTTTATTACATTCATTTTTCTCTTCAATAATATCAAAATAATTTATTTCATTAATTTCTTTTATATTAAGTTTTAAATTATATTTAACATTTAGTTCTAATTCTTCATAATAATAATAATTTTCATTTGTATATCTTTTATCAAATCCACCTAATAATTCCAAATTTTTTTTATGAACTGTAAAACAAAAATATTTATTATTTTCAAAAAAAGAATTAAAATTATAAAATTCATTATCTTTTAAATTTTCTAAAATATAATTAAATATATTATTAATATGTACAATCTCTTCTTTTTGACATATAATAATTTTGCCTTTTGAATTTTTAAAACCTTCATTAAATAATTCACAATCATTTGTTTTATCACTTTTAATACTATTAATTGAAAAATCAAAATTTTTTATTTCATTTTCAATATTATTATTTGATACAATTACCACTTCAAAATTATAAATATTACAATAATTTTTTTGAAAATAATTTAATGTTTTAATTAATTCTGTTTTTTTATTTGAATATTTAATAACTACCGATATATCAACATTATCTTTTTTCTCTAATAAAGTTGTTTCATTTTTAATTATTGTTTCAATATCTTCCACACTTTCCCACTTTAATCCATTCATACTATTATTATTAATTGTTTTAATTCCCATACTATACATTTCATTTTCCATTAAAAATAAACCTTCACCATTACTTACTCTTAGACCAATAAAACATTTTTTATAAATTTCAATCATTTTATCATAACTAATATCCATTTCATTACTATAAATATAATTATAATTTGGATTTCTTTTAACTAATTCATCTATTATTTTTTTACCATAATAATGTGGTTTATTATTATTAAATCCATTATTTATAAAAATACTATTACCCCTGTTTTCAACACTTTTAAATATTTCATTATCAACTAAATTGATTTTAATATTTATATAATCATAATAACCATAATATTTTAATCTACAACAAATATTTTCAGAACTACATAAAATATATTTATTATCTATTTTATCAAACTCTTCTTTAAGTTCTTTATCACTAAATAAAATATCAACATCAGTATTTTTAAATAAAATATATTTATTCCCTTCTAATGAATTTAAAATGTCTATATCTTCTTTAGAATAAACACCACAATAAATAATATTACTTAAATCATTATTAAATTTAAATTTTTTATTAACTATATTTTCTAAATTTGATGAATTTTTAGAAAATATAATTCTATTAATTTTTTTTTCTTCTATAAAATCTTGTAGGTCCATTTTATATATTTAATTTATAAATAAATTATAAATTAAAATTATGAACAAACAATTTTTAATTAATAAAAATAAATATTTATCAAAACTAAATGAAAAAGATATTATCTACCATGATGATAATAAAGATAATCAAAGAATAATAACCTTTGAAAATGAAGACACGATAATAATTTTTGATAATGATAATATTTATAATTTTTTTTATAAAATTAATGATGATATATGGGATGAATATTATTTTAAATATTTTGATTTTAAATATTACTCTACATTATATCCAAATGAACTATTTAATAATTGGAATGAAGCATTTATACATTGGTTTAAAATTGGAAGATTACAAAATAAAAAATATAATATTCAATCCAAATTATATATAAACAATATTCCTATTAATATTGTAGTTAATCATACCCACAAACATATTATAAATTTAAATGAAAATATATTTTATAAATTTGAAGTTAAAAATGGAATATTTTATATTAATTTTAATTATTTTACTAAAAATGGAACAACCTTAACTTATAAAAATATATTTGATTTCATAAGATTTTTTAAAAAAAATAATAACAATGAATTTTATGAATTATTAATTTTTAAAAATAATTCAATCTTATGTGATAAAAATACAAATTATAAATTTAATAATAACTTATTAATTTACAATGATAAAAAATATATTAATATTGATGATATATATACTGA
>Ga0233443_1002886_pt1 | contig 12613 bp, 12 predicted proteins | sample SI_123_September_2_FD_182784 | JGI IMG/M metagenome (GOLD analysis project Ga0233443, IMG submission 182784) | Seawater microbial communities from Saanich Inlet, British Columbia, Canada - SI_123_September2016_200_MG | ecosystem: Environmental > Aquatic > Marine > Inlet | place: Canada: British... | reverse complement strand
GCCCTTGTAGCGCATGAACAGGGTCCGAACCTCTGCCACAGCAACTCCCGGCGCCGCTGCTGACACAGCTGCCGAAACGTCGACAGAAATGGTTGTGAATTCCTGATTGAGCAAGGCGGCGTCAAACTCCGCAAGGATCATTTTGATGCTGCGCGAAATTTCAAAGACCGCGTTTGATTGTAAAAATCCAACCGCTGAGCCGATGCCTGCTGCTGGCGGAATGATGATGCGATCAATGCCAAGTTTGTCGGCTACCTGAACAGCATGCAAAGGAGCTGCCCCACCAAAAGCCACCATGCTGCGACGGCGCAGATCAATACCTTTCTCCCGGGCATGTTCCCGGGCGGCACCGGCCATCTGTTCTTCCACAACCTCTGAAATGGCGGCTGCCCCGGCGTATGTATCCAGTCGCAGCTTGTCTCCGACGTGATCAGATACTGCTTTGTTTGCCGCATCGGTAAAAATCTGAATACCCGACCCGGTAAAATCAGTTGCTGTAAGACGACCCAGCAGCAAATTGGCATCAGTGACAGTGGCCCTGTCACCACCCCGATGATAACAGGCCGGCCCTGGAAACGAACCGGCGCTCTCAGGGCCAACATGCAGGCGTTTCAGGCTATCAACACGGGCGATGGAGCCACCACCCGCACCAATTTCAACCAGATCGATAACCGGAATACGGGCAGGCAAGCCGCTGCCCTGGCGGTGCATGTGCTCCCGTGCCATTTCAAAGGACTCACTGCGCCCCGGCACGCCGTGATCAATCAGGCAGATTTTTGCCGTCGTGCCACCCATGTCAAAGGCGAGGATTTCATCTTCGCCCAGATCACGAGCAATGTTCCCGGCAAATATCGCTCCTCCGGCGGGACCAGATTCGACAAGGCGTATGGGGAACCGTCGTGCAGTTTCCAGATTGCTCAAGCCACCATTGGACAGAAACATGAATACAGGGGCCTGGATGCCTAGTTCACTTAATCCCACTTGTAGCCGTTCCAGGTATGCCGCCATGACAGGTTGCACATAGGCATTGGCGGCGGTCGTTGAAAAGCGGGTATATTCGCCAATTTCCGGACTGACATCGCTGGATAAACTTATGGCAACACCAGGCATCAAGTTCTGTAGTAAATCACGCGCTTTTTGTTCGTGCGCCGGATTGGTGTGGGCATGCAGAAAACAGATGGCCACACTTTCGATCTTCTGAGCCTGCATATTGGCTGCGATATTACCTAGTTCTGCCTCATCCAGCGATAACAATACGCTGCCGCTGGCGGACAAACGCTCTTTAATGCCATAGCGCCACCAGCGCGGGACCAACGGCGCTGGCTTCACGATATTGATGTCATATTGATCAAAGCGACTTTCATCACCCTGAGCCAGAACGTCGCGAAAGCCTTCGGTGGTCAGCAAGGCAGTGCGTGCGCCTTTGCGCGATATGATGGCGTTGGTGGCCAGCGTTGTGCCGTGGATGAAACGCGAAACCTGGTCCGGTGCGATGTCATTGTCAGCTAGAAGTTGTCTCAGTCCGCCAAGGATTGCTTCTTCCGGGGCGTCACTTGTGGTGGGCAATTTCAGGCTTTTCAAGCCCTCATCCGTTGCCAGGGCAAAGTCGGTAAAAGTACCGCCAACATCAACGCCTATGCGAACTGATCCTGTGCCTGTCATCTGGCTGTCTTCAAAAAATCAGATGTAGTCGGCAAGATCAATACTCTCTTCGCCCGGTATCTTCTTGCGTTCAAATTCTTCCGCCCGATGAAAAGGCCAGGTCGCGTCCAGCCCAAGCCTGCCCCAGTGATCTTTGTTGGCGTCCCGATAAAATCCTGGCACATCCGGGATGACCATGGTTCGGGTATCGGCGCGGCCCCTTGTCGTAAAAGCCCACATCACTTCATTCAGATCAAAGATATCCACATCTTCATCGACGACAATACAGACCTTGTTGTAATCAAGATGCGCGCCAAAAGCGGCCATCAGAACCTGGCGGGCATGCCCTTCATATTGTTGCCTGATCTTGATCGTGGTGTTCATCATGGAAGGCGCGCAGGAAACATCGATGATTCCTGGAAGTGTGTTGTTCAGATGTGTCCAGGTCTTTGCCGCTGTCCTGGCTTCCAGCAGTGACAGGTCTTCGTTGGATCCGCACAGCAAGCTGTGAAATATGGGTGAGGGTTGGGTGTAAACGTGCAGGACTTCAAAGACGTGGTTGTCACCGACCTCCACGTAATATCCCATGACTTCGCCAAAGGGGCCTTCTGGTCGGCGGACATTCGGCAGGATGCGGCCCTCGATAACGATTTGTGTTGAGGCTGGAATCATCAGGTCGCTTGCTTTGGCCTTGTAGGATGGAATGGGCGCATCTTTCATGGCGCTGGCAAAGGCCACTTCGCTCCAGTCACCAGGCAATGAGGCCCCACCGGCCAGAAACAGCGAGGGTTCCGCGCCGATCAACATGACAGCGTCCAGAGCATCACCTTTTTCTTCTGCCGCCTTTTGATATCTGTACAAATCGTGGCTACTGCCAAGACGTACACGAAGTTCATCGTCACTCACGTACATGCTGCGATGGAATGACAGGTTTTCGATGCCTGTATCCGGGTGCCGGGCCAGAAATATAGCCGACGTGAAATAGGGGCCTGCGTCCTTGCCGTGATAGGTGATCAAGGGCAAATCGCTGATTTTGCAATCAACCAGGTCAGCGGGGCGATCAATAATTGTTCTTTCATTACCGACACGCGATTTGGTTTGGTCGTGAATGTCGTTCCAGCGGGCGCAAAATCCCTCTGGTTCAGCACCGATCATCTCACACAAACGCTGGCGGGAATTATACAGGTTACTGACAATGGGCATCGCACTGCCCCGGACATTTTCAAACAGAACTGTCTTGTTGCCGGAATGCTGGGCAGCCCTGGTCACAGCCGCCAGTTCGTGACAGGGGTCAACTTCCTTGCGGACAATCAACAATTCGTCTCGTGCCCTTAAATCATCAACAAGTTTTTGCATCCGCTGTCACATCCAGATTTTCAATCGATAACCCTGGCCAGGATGGTCATGAATTATTTTGATTGGCATATATTATGAGTTCGTTAGTCGTTATTAATCAAGCTGTGGCAACGGGATCGATAGCGTCGGGAATTTTTCACGTGACCAGTCAATCAGGGATAAGTGAGTCAGATTTATATGCGCCGGTCAAAGCGCTGCTGGAAAGTCTGGGATATGAGGTCAAGGCCGAGGTCCATGATTGCGACGTTGTGGCGACAAAGGACGGAAATGCACCAGTCGTCGTAGAATTGAAGCTATCGTTTTCACTGGACCTGGTATTGCAAGGCGTTGATCGTTTCAAGGTGTCTGACAGTGTGTACCTGGCCGTTCCTGCACCCGATACGGCGACGAAGCGCCGCAACTGGCGAGCCCGGCAGCGAGGCATATTGCGACTGTGTCGTATGCTGGGACTGGGATTGATCCTGGTTGCGCTGAACCGGAAACCTGGTCGCCAAACCGACATACTGCTTGATCCCGGCCCTTATCAGCCACGCAAGAACAAACGCCAGCAGGTGCAGCTGATGAAGGAGTTCGCCGCCCGGGCCGGTGACCCCAATGTCGGCGGTGTAACTCACACGAAGATTATAACTTCCTACCGGCAGGACGCCTTGTTATGTGCTGCTATGCTGCACAAGCAGGGTGAAGCAAAGGTTTCCGAAATCAAAGCGGCAACAGGTGTCGAGCGAGCAGCCTCGATCCTGCAAAAAAATCATTACGCCTGGTTTGAGCGAACAGCACGTGGGATATACGGTTTGACACCGCGCGGTGCAGAGGAACTGAAGCTCTATGATGATGTGCTGTTGACGATGGCGGATCAGGCTGAATAAGCTCTTGGCTCCCGGCGAAAGCTGCCATACCACGTAACAGGATTTTCTGCACATGGCCGTCATTGAATATTTTTACTCCGCCCACTCTGCTTTCGCCTATCTGGGATCAAGGCGGCTGATGGCCATTGCCAAAGCCGCAGGTGCGGAGATTATTCACAAGCCGAATGATTTACGTCTGGTGCTGGAAGCTATAGGTCTCGCAAATTTTGCCGAACGGTCCGATGCCCACAAAGCCTATTACTTCAAGCGTGAGGTTGACCGTTGGTCTGAATATCGCGACGCCCCTGTGCTTGGGTATCGACCGACTTATCATGACAACGGCATCGCCTTGTCCAACGGCATGTTGATTGCCGGACTGGAGCAGGGGCTTGATGTTGGGGAACTGGCGCATGCCATGCTGGAGGCCCATTGGCGTGATGACGCTGACCTTGATGATCGCCAAACTCTGGCAGATATTGCTCGCAGGATCGATGTTGATCCGGGTCCCTTGCTGGCCGCAGCTATGTCTGACGAGATTCAGGCCTTGTATCGAGCCAACACCCAGGAAGCCATTGATCGCGCAGTTCTGGGATCACCAACCTATTTTGTGGATGGTGACATGTTCTATGGCCAGGACCACCTGGAAATGGTGGAACGTGCCCTCGTCAAACCCTTCAAGGGTGACTGGCCGCCTTAAGAATCTGGTCTTTCATAAGTTGGCCGGCCAGGCCCAGAGGTGCGCCAGGCTGGCTAAAGAGTTTCAGGGTTATCTCCTGATCAACCGTAAAATTGGGCAAGCTCAGGCGACGTAAACTGTTCCTGGCCAGATCATCTTCCACGATATGCGAGGGCATGGTTCCCCAACCCAGGCCTTCACGGATCAGGTCGTATTTGGATTTCAGGTCCGGAACCCTCCAGATGTTGGGACTGAGTACACCGTAGTCGGGATTGGTTTCAGGGCGGTCAGACCCGGACAGGACGATTTGTCTGAAATCGGGAATGTCGTATCCGTCTCCGTCTGTTTCAGGCAGCGCACACAGCGGATTGATGACCGGAATCAGATATACGTGCCCGACGGGTATGATGTCCATGATGGCCCCCAGGCCAATTGTATCGACGGCCAGGCCGATTACCGCACGTCCGTCGTTCACCTGGTTCCACGCCTCACGCCCGGCCGTACGATTTATCCTGAGTTCCAGGCCGGGATAGGTTTCTGCAACGACCGTCAGGGCCTGCTGTATGAGGCCAAATGGTGCCATATCATCAATTGCGATGGTCAGGACAGCTTCAACACCCGCTGAAAGCTCATGCGCCTTACGGGTCAACGCGGTCGTCGTGTTGATCAGATGCAGGGCATCCTTTTTCAGGGCTTCGCCGGCCGGGGTCAGGCCTGCCTTGTGTCCGCTGCGATCAAAAAGCTTCACATCCAGATTTTGCTCAAGGGTTGAGATGCCGTAACTCACCACATTTTGTGCCCGGCCAAGTCGTTTCGCCGTGGCAGAAAAGGAGCCAAGTTCGGCAGCAACGGCAAACATATGCAGCTGGTCCAGAACGTTTGGATGTATCATGTACATTTCCATCGAATAATTCGAATGAATTGATCAATATTATTATGGTATTTTCGATGAAGTTTTTCAATCATGATCCGGTTTCCAATCCTCAAAAAACCGGAAAATTGATATGACCACGTCCGTTATTGCTCAAAAAAGCCCCTTTGCCGTCGATCTGGAAGCTGGCAAGGATTACTACTATTGCAGCTGCGGCCTGAGCCAGAACCAGCCATTTTGTGACGGCGCCCACAAGCCAACGTCTTTTACACCCGTCAAGTTCACTGCTGAAGAAACAAAAACAGCGTACCTTTGCGGCTGCAAAAGCAATGACGGCACACCGTTCTGCAATGGTGCCCACAAGGAACTGTAGGCTTGCTGTCGCTTGCAATCCTGAAGAGGTCAGAGACCCATCCGATCGAGAAAGCCGTACCAGAAGGCTGCGACTTCGATGCCGACCGTGCGTAGCCGATGAAACGGGAATTGTTTGATCGGCGTGATCGGGATGGGGAGTAAATTGGCATCACCGTTCAGGGCGTAGTCAGAAATGGCTGCGCCCCATTGCGTAGCAAGGGCAACACCTCGTCCATTATAGCCCATGGCCATGACAAAGCCGGGAACAGGTTCGTGGATATGGGGGTAATGATCTGACGTCAGGGCCAGCAACCCACCCCAGCGATACGGCCAGGTCACATCGGCCAGGTCAGGAAACATCCGTATGGCGTGATGTTGCAGTTGCGGAAACAAACGCTCAAGACCACCGGCAAAAGTCGCCCCGCGTCCACCGATCAGAAACCTTCCTTCAGCATCCAGGCGGAAATAAACCAGCAGACGGTTGGTATCTGATCCGCTGATGCCTTGGGGCATGATCTTTTGACGAAGAGTATCAGGCAGAGGATCAGTGGCGATCTGAATTGACGCAACAGGTGCGACAGACCGCCCGACTGGTCCGAAAGACGGGTCAGTATATCCGTTCGTACACATCAGGACACGGTCAGCCATGATCTGGCCCTTGTTCGTTTCAACGATAAAGCCGTCAGTTTGTTGATCGACAGATTTCACGGTGACATGGGAATAAATCAAGGCACCTGCCTTGCGTGCCGCGATGCCCAGCCCCAGCGAATAGTTCAGAGGATGGACTGAACCGGCCCGGCGGTCATGAAATCCACCCAGAAAAACATCACTGCCTGTAACCTCGGCAATCGCATCTTTATCCAGCAGTCCCACATCTGCATTGCGGACCTGCCATTGCTCACTTTTGGCAACAAGGGCGCGTAGGGCCCTGGCATGATAGGCCGGTTCCACCCAGCCACCCTGATGTGCGTCGCAATCGATTTGATATCGACTAATGGTCTCGAATACGGTCCTGGCAGTATGGCCTGCAAAGTCCACAATCTGTTCGCCCCTATCCGGGCCAAACCGCCGGATAATTTCATCAGGCAGTTCTTTCAGACCGGGGATCACCTGGCCTCCATTTCGACCTGACGCACCCCAGCCAGGGTGATGGGCATCAAGGACGATGACCTTGTGACCGGCTTCGGCTGCTTTCAGAGCTGCCGACAGACCTGTGATGCCTGCGCCGATCACAACGATCGCTGCCTCGGCGGAGCCATCCAGTTCTTCGTGCACCCAGTCCTGAGCTGTTGCCTCCCACAGGGAGTTCATATTGACTGGCAGTTCCATATTTTCCCCAACGAAATTCCGTCTGCAGGCTGTCCAATTCACGCTGTTCGCGACACAATAGGGTAACAACGGAGAAAACATAATGACAGCGATTACGGTCAACGGCATCAATCTCGAATATGAAACTTTTGGGGAACCCTCTGATCCGGCGATTGTGCTGGTCATCGGATTCGGATTGCAGTTAACGGGCTGGCCTGAGGCCTTTTGTGCCGGCCTGGCCGGGCGCGGTTTCCATGTCGTTCGCTTTGATAACCGGGACACAGGATTATCGCAAAAGTTCGCTGATTTTGGTGTTTCTGATCTTGCTGCTGCCATGGCGCAGAAAATGGCAGGAGAAACTGTCGACGCACCTTATACCCAGGTAGATATGGCGGACGATGTGGCAGGATTGATCACCGGGTTGGGGCTTGGACCGACCCATGTTGCCGGGATGTCCATGGGGGGCATTCTGACGCAACGCCTGGCAATCGCTCATCCCGACGTTGTGCGCAGCGCTACAGTGATGATGAGCACGACGAACCATCCTTCCTTGCCACCCATGGATCCGGCAGTTCAGGCTGTTTTGTTTTCTGCCCCTGATGACCCGGAGGATCCGGAAAGCGTCGTTGAGCTGGGTCTGAAGATTTATGCGGCCCTGCGCGGAAAGGGTTTTGATTATGATATCGACAGCTATGCCGATCGCATCAGAAGTGATTTGGAGCGTTCTCCCGACCTGTTGGGTTATGGACGCAATTTACTGGCTGGCATCGCGGCACCCGCCTATCACGAGCATGTCAACCAGATCAAGGCACCGACGCTGGTGCTGCACGGTGATGAGGATCCATTGTTTCCAGTCGAAGTGGCGCAATTTACAGCGGACAATATTCCCGGCTCCAGGCTCGAAATTATCAAAGGTCTGGGCCACGAGGTCTATTCGCCTGACCTGGCCCCGGTCATGATCGACGCCATCGCCGGACATTGCGCTGAAAACTAGCGTGAATTTGGATCCGAAGGTGGAATCAAGTGACTGGCAGGCCGGGCGGCATCGTGAAAGTGAAGACGGTCGCCGGTAAGAAGTGTCGCCAGATCGTCAATATTGGAAACGACCAGCCGGGCGAGGTGGGCCGTACCGGAATTGGGGGGCAATACGGCCAGCACATCATTCAGTGCTGCGCGTCCTGAAGACAGGGCGGTCAATAATTGTAAAGCGTCTGTTTTGGTCAGGGTGCGTCGCATCAACCATCAATAATGTTCTTGTTATGTTCTCGTCAAGGCTATGGGCTGATTCAGCCTTGAATTAGGTTGTTCCGGTTGAAATCTGCCTTCGGGCTTCTAATTCCACGGTGCGCACCTGTATGCTTGTGGACAAACAAGTGTGGTCGAACGGGGATAAGGCATGCGGGAAGCAGAAGATAATGCTGTTGCCATATTGGGCATCGGGCGTATGGCTACGGGACTGGCGGTTGACCTTGCGTTGAATGGCTGCACGGTCGATGTCATCGATATCAAACCGCGCAATACAGGGGAACGGCAGGCCAAAGCCGCTGAACTGTTGGCAGAATTTCACTCAGCTGCCAGTCAGCTGAAACGCGATGCCTCTACGCTGTCCGCCCCGGTGTACTGTGGCGCAGAAATTCCACAAAAGAACTATGCGTACGTATTTGAAGCTCTGCCAGAGGAAATTCCGGTCAAACAGGCTGCCTATAAAGCTATGGGCAAGACCATCGCCGGTGCCATCGCTCTTTGTTCGATGACGTCGACATTTACAGTTGAGGAACTGACTGCCGGCATGACGCTGTCTGCGGATATGGTGGTTACGCATTTTATGAACCCGCCGTGGCTGATCCCTTTCCTTGAAGTGGTAACGCCGGACAGCATGGCGTCCCAAAATGTTGACGCCCTGTTCGTTTTCTTGCGGAGTGCCGGCCACATGCCGATCCGCTGTAAATCCAGCCCCGGATTCGTCATTTCACGTCTGCAAGTCGGATTGATGAATGAAGCGGTACGACTAATGGAAGAAGGCGTCGCCAGTCGGGAGGATATAGACCGGGCCATAACCCATGGCTGGGGGTATCGTTTTCCGGTCATGGGAATTCTCGAATTTATTGACGCAGGCGGTTTGGACATTTTGCACCACGGAGGGCATTCGGTGGCCCGGGCACTGGGCAGACCTGATCTCAACAGCCCGGCCTTGATAGGCCAAAAGTATGCGGAAGGGTCCTATGGCACCAAGACCCTGAGAGGTTTGTTTGACTATGGCGACGGAAGTGAACTGGCAGAACGGGAAACTGTTCGCCTGGACCGTCAGGTGCGATTGAAAGCGCTGTTGGATCAGTTCCAGGCGGAAGAAGATATCCGACAGGCGCAAAAGCAGGGGCAGGACGTATGAGCCGAACACTCTCCGACCTCGTGCGACGCACACCGCTGATGTCCCTGGCCGACAAACCACATCTGGCATGCAAGATGGAAGCTTGTCAGACAGGCGGTTCTTTCAAAATGCGGGGGGCTGTCAGAACCTTGCAGACCCTGGCCAGTGAGGGTGATGATCGACAGGTTATTACCGTATCGATGGGCAACACAGCCTTCAGTCTGGCATGGGCCGGGCGGCTTCTGGACCGACCGGTCAGTGTCGTGATGCCGGAAAATGTGTCGCCAGCGAAACTGGCGCTAACACGCAGCATCGGGGCCGAAGTTATTTTGCATGGTCACACCGGTAGCGAGGCTCTGGCCCATTGTGAACAGTTAGTGGCCGGTGGGGATTACTATTTTTTGCATCCCCATAAATGTCCACCATTTCTGGCAGGAAGCGAAACCATAGCCCGCGAAATTATTGAAGACCGGCCACGAACCAGCCGCATATATGTACCTATCGGGGGCGGCGGCCTGCTGTCTGCCATTTGTGCTGCCGCAGAAAGCTCTTCGTCTGAAATCGAAGTTGTGGGCGTTGAGGCTGAGCAGGCTCCGGCCTTTGCCCGAAGTTTTCAGGCCGGACGCCCGGTGGCAATTGCCGAAATGGATACCATTGCCGACGCCTTGACGATCAATGAACCGGATGGAGAAGTTTTCGATTATGTTGCATCCCGAACCAGCCGGATTGTGACTGTTTCGGAGCAGGAAATAGTCAATGCGATGCGCAGCCTGTTTGACGAATTCCGGGTGATATCGGAACCGGGCGGAGCGGCGTCGTTAGCCGCCATGGTGAAATCCGACGACGGAAAAAACGCTGCCGCCATTATCAGTGGCGGCAACGTTTCCTTGGATGAATTTCTGCAGATCACTGGCGTTTAACTACCAAAGAATTTCCGAAGCTTTCTGAATGATCAGTTCCAGCTCTGGCAATTACGCTGGTAGCGACCACATGTGTTGTCGTGACGGGCATTCGCGTACCGACGATGTTTGCGGTTCTGGCGCTTTTGCCATTTCGATACATGTTTGTGGTTTTTGAATTTCCGGCCATTTTCATGAACGTGAACGTGCCTTACAATTTTGGTTTTGTGTACGACCTTTGGTCGGGCAGGAGATTGTGAGTAAATCTGTGGATTTGCCGGTGGATACGCAGGACGGTAAACGGGGGTCGTGGCGACCTGTCTGTTGCCACCAGACTGACGCGCGATATCTGTTCCGATAGCAGCACCGATCAGGGTTCCAACAGCTGTTGCCGCAATTTTGCCTTTGCCTTTTCCGACGTTCGATCCGATGAAAGCACCAGTTGCAGCACCGATGATCGTGCCGATCAAATACCCGTCATTGGCCGAGGCTTTTTGCGGAGCCATACCGATAATCATCAAGGCGGCGGCGAACAATCCCAACAGTTTCGTTTTCATCAATCATCTCCATTTTTCACAAAAGTGGACGCAACAAATTTCGCTGCTATCCGGGATATGGAGGGACCAGAGCGTTTTTTCGGATTTCTCCGGATATTTACTGATTAAGTGTGATGGAGGCGCTAGGATGAATTGTCGGGCCGCTAATATAATGGAAAAAAATTGTGTTTGATCAACAGGTTACCTTTTTATACACCAGTGACCTTGAGGTCAGTGCTGATTTTTATGAAAACCAGCTTGGACTGAAACAGGTTCTGGATCAGGGCCAGTGTCGCATATTTCAGGTCAGTAAAGACGGATTTCTTGGCGTTTGTCAGGGCAAGGACGGCGCTGAACCATCACGCGACGGCATTATTGTGACTTTGGTTACCGATGACGTGGATGGCTGGTATGAACGCCTCAAGGCTCAGCGGATGTCCATTGAAGCGGAGCCGACCCTGAACCCTGCTTTCAATATCTATCACTTCTTTCTACGTGATCCTGATGGGTATTTATTGGAGGTTCAGCGGTTTTGTGATCCTGCCTGGCCTTCGCCAACCGAAAATTTCAACGGCTGACAGGACGACTATCTGATCATTGCGGGTAAATTTGAAAACCCCTTGAAGCGCACCCTGGGTGACCGTACAACAGGGCCGGACAGATGCAATTCAGGAAACCGGAAGAACAGCTTGCTGTAGGCAATACGGCCTTCAGTTCGGGCAAGACTGTTGCCTGCACAGATATGAACGCCAGCGCCAAAAGCCAGATGTTTGTTACCCGTACGCTCAATATCAAATTGGCCAGGATGATCGAAGTGTTCCGGGTCGTGATTGCCGCCGCCAATTGATAGATGAACCTGTGAGCCCTGCGGGATTGAGACACCCCCCAGTTCGGTATTTTCCAGGGCGCGGCGGTTATTCAGTTGAATTGGAGAATCAAAACGCAGCACTTCCTCAATACAACTTTCAACCAGTTGCGGATCCTTATGTAGTTTTTCCAGCTGCGCGTTGTTGGTCAGCAATTCATGAATGCCGTTGGCCAACATATTGGTCGTAGTTTCATGCCCGGCGTTCAACAGGAATATGCATTGGTGTAGCAATTCAAGCTCGGTCAATTTTTCGCCATCTTCCTCTGCTTCGATCAAGGCAGACAACACTTCTCCGCTTTCACCGGACGTGGGATTTTCGCGGCGATGTTTTATCAGGTCTCTCAGAAAATCCTTGAAATTGTTGACCGCTTGCGAGCCCAGTTCGCGGGTCTCATCCGTCATGACAGGCTCCAGTCCGCCGAGAATGGCCTGGGCCCAGTCGCGAATTGAATTTCTCTCCGACGAAGGTGCGCCCAGCATGTCACAGACGACTTCGACGGGCAGCATGAAAGCAAAATCTTCAACCAGATCAAGACTACCATTGTCTTCGGCAGCATCCAGGTAGCCATCAACCAGTTTTTCAATACGCGGTTCCAGGTTGGCTATGGCTTTGGGCGTAAATGCTGCCTGAAACAGTTTGCGCAATCGTGTGTGATCAGGCGGGTCGCGAAACACCAGGCTTGTTGTGTGATGCTCGTACAAGGGGCTGTCACCCATAGCAGGTTTGAATTCAACCTTTTTGTCCGAACTCCAGACTTTCGGATTGCGATAAACTGATACCAGATCGTCGTAACGTGTCAGAAAATAGCTGAGGCTGTTGAAGAACTCTGTTGTCATCACCCATCGAACATGATTCCCTTTCTTAATAGTTTTGGGGAGGAACACAGCAAT
>Ga0233443_1002883_pt1 | contig 12620 bp, 10 predicted proteins | sample SI_123_September_2_FD_182784 | JGI IMG/M metagenome (GOLD analysis project Ga0233443, IMG submission 182784) | Seawater microbial communities from Saanich Inlet, British Columbia, Canada - SI_123_September2016_200_MG | ecosystem: Environmental > Aquatic > Marine > Inlet | place: Canada: British... | reverse complement strand
TGGCAAAGCACCATGGAAAACCTGGTAATTAATAATGATTGACCAAGAGTTTTGGAAAGGAAAGCGTGTTTTTCTAACAGGCCATACTGGGTTCAAGGGTAGCTGGCTTTCTTTGTGGTTATACTCATTAGGTGCAGAAGTAAGGGGTTACGCTCTCAATCCTCCGACATCACCTTCTTTATTCCGCGAAGCAAAAATTGATACGATAATTGATTCACAAATAGCTGATATCAGAGATCAAGATATTCTCCACGAGAGTATGACAGGATTTAATCCTGATATTTTGATCCATATGGCAGCGCAGCCTCTAGTCAGATATTCTTATGATATGCCAATTGAAACTTATGAAGTTAATGTTATTGGCACCGCTAAGGTGTTAGAAGTGGCAAGAAGTTGTCCCAATCTAAAGTCTATTGTAAATATTACAACAGATAAGTGCTATGAAAATGATGGGCGCGCAGAGGGCTATAAAGAAAGTGATCCTATGGGTGGTTATGATCCGTATAGCAGTAGTAAGGGTTGTGCGGAACTGGTTGCTTCAGCATATAGACGTTCTTTCTTGCAGGAGCAGGGGGTAGGGCTTGCTTCGGTACGAGCTGGCAATGTGATTGGTGGTGGTGATTGGGCAAATGACAGGCTGATTCCAGATATTTTGAGATCTTTTGAAAATGACAGACCTGTGATAATTCGAAACCCGAAGGCCACGCGACCCTGGCAACATGTTTTGGAGCCACTATCAGGCTATTTAGTTTTGGCTGAAAAGCTTTATAAAAATCAGAAGAAGTATGCTGAGGATTGGAATTTTGGACCCGATGAAAAGGATGTTAAGCCCGTAGATTGGATTTTAGATAGTATGATAGAGAACTGGCCCGGATCTAGTTGGGAGCTAGATCAACACCCCAGTCCTCACGAAGCAAGTTTATTAAAATTGGATATTTCAAAGGCTGAGTCTGGACTCAATTGGAAGCCTATTTGGAAGTTGAGCTATACACTGAAAAAAATTATCACTTGGCATAAGGCCTGGATTAATAAAGAAAACATGCAAGATGTGTGCTTTATAGAAATTGAAGAATATATGAAAGATATGATGTTAAGGAATAATAAGGTAATAAAATTATGAATAATATAGAAAAGAAGATGGTAGAGGTGTTGCTCGAATTAAAGGAAAAATTCGGTGTTTTTGAGGTAAAGGCAGAGTTTGAGGCTGAAGGTAGTCGATTAGATGAGTTGATGCGCTTAAAGGATGTTACCTCTAAAGCTGGTCTACCAATTATCCTTAAAGTGGGGGGGGTGGAAGCGGTTACCGATGTGTATAGTGGGTTAACTTTGGGTGTTTCAGGGATTATCGCGCCAATGGCAGAGACAAAGTATGCAGCCTCTAAGTTTACAGACTTAATTGATCATTATATTGCTGATGACAATGCTGAGAATATTGATTTTTCCTTAAATATTGAAACTATTGTGGCATATCAAAACTTTGATGACATACTAAGTCTCAAGAATATTGGTAATATATCAGGTATTACTGTTGGTAGAGTTGATATGATAGGATCTATGGGGCTTGACAGAGGGGAAATAAATACTTCAAAAAAGGTGGAGGATATTTGCAGGGATATTTTAATTAAGTCCAAAAGAAAATCTTTAAAGACAGCATTGGGCGGAGGTGTTTCAATAGAATCATCTTCTTTTATTAGCAGTTTGAATGATGATGGCTTGCTGGATAAATTTGAGACAAGAAAAGTGGTATTTCCTTCAGAGTCTATTAGATTTGGCCAAGAGGCGATATTGAAGGCAGTAGAGTTTGAATTGCTATGGCTAGAAGGAAAGCAGCGCTTTTATTCCTTGATTAAAAATGAAGACCTATCTAGAATAGAAATGTTGAGGGGTAGGCTTAATGGGTAAAAAGGTATTAATTACAGGCGGATCTGGAAATATTGGCTCAAGTATTGTTAGGAAATTTTCAAGTGATGAGTATGAAGTATTCTCACCTTCTCATCAGGATTTAAATTTGAGTAATGTTAGCTCTATCAAGGATTATTTTTACCATAACAATGACTTTGACATCCTAATAAATAATGCCGGAATTAATGAAATATCAAATTTTCATGACTTTTCTATTGAGTCGATACAGGATGCTGTAATGATTAACTTAACATCCCCTGCCCTTTTGTCTAAATATGTTTTGCCACATATGGTAAAAAATGAATGGGGCAGAATAGTTAATATTTCATCAATTTACTCTAAAATTAGTCGCCCAAAGCGTGCCTTATACACAATGACTAAATCAGGGTTGGATGGCCTTACTATTGGACTGGCAAATGAATATGCTCAGAAAGGAGTTTTAGTTAACTCTATCCTCCCTGGCTTTGTAGATACTGAATTAACTAGAAAAAATAATAATTCTGATGAAATTAATAAATTATGCTTGGAGAGAATTCCTGTTGGCCGCATGTCCACTATCGATGAAGTTTCAGATTTTGTATATCATTTAGGATCTTCGAGAAATACATATATTACAGGACAAACTATTGCGGTTGATGGAGGAGTTTTAACACTATAAATTATGAGAGATCAAATAAATATTACATCTGAAATTAAAGATTACACAGTGATTTTTGCAAAAACAATAGATGGATTGATCGACGACATTTTGGATAAAAATGCTTTTTATATTATCGATAAAAAAGTAAATGAATTGTATCCGACAATTCTACAAAATGTGGACGGGTATAGGATATTAACTCTAACTTCAAATGAAGAGTTAAAAACACTTATTGGCGCTGAAGAGATTTTTGATTTTTTTATCAAAAACAATATTAATAAGCAATCTAAAATTATCGCACTTGGTGGCGGAGTGATACAGGATGTTGTCACTTTAGCAACACATATATTCCATCGAGGGCTCAGCTGGACGTACGTACCCACAACGTTGTTAGCAATGTCTGATAGCTGTATTGGGGCGAAGTCTGCAATTAATTATAAAGGGGTGAAAAATCCATTAGGAGTCTTTCATCCTCCTGGAGATATTTTTTTGTATCCAGGGCTTATTCAAACATTAAGCTATTCTGACTTATTATCTGGTTATGGTGAGGTTATAAAACTTGGACTTATTGGTAATAAAAACACCAGCCTAATGCTTAATATAAACTCTGTAGGATTGGTTTCTAAAAATAATACCAATACAGACATGCTAGAAGTATTGGTTAAATCATCGTTAATGACAAAAAAAACTTATATCGAAGAGGATGAGTTTGATCTTGGAGTTAGAAGGATTCTTAACTATGGCCATACATTTGGACATGCGTTAGAAAGTGTAATGAACAATAAGATTCCACACGGTCAAGCTGTAGTAATAGGAATCGATATTGTGAATTATATTTCGTATAGATTAGGATTCTTACCTGAAAATATATTTAGAGAGTGCAGATGTTACTATGATAAGCTTTATTCTGACTGCTCATTAGTTTCATTCGAGGTGTGTCTACTGCTCGATAGAATAAAAAAAGATAAAAAGACATCTAATGGGGATATATTGCTAGCATTAATGAGGTCTCCAGGAGACTTCTTTCTTAAGCGCGTTTCAATAGATGGGGAGTTGCACGCTTTGTTTGTTAGCTATCTTGATAATGAGAATATATTTAAATTGAAAGGTTATTGATATCAACTTAATATGAATAAGAATATAGAGAATGATTTAAAGTCAATTCTAACCAATGCAAAAAGTGATTTTTTCTCATTGAAGAATTCTAGAATTTTCATTACAGGAGGTACAGGGTTTATCGGATCATGGATCCTCGAATCCTTGAATTATGCAAATAGAGAATTAGATCTTAACATTTTAGTGACAGTCCTTTCTCGTAATCCAAAAGCATTTCTTGCTAAAAATCCACATTTTAAAAATAATCTGCATATTAACTTTATTAAGGGCAGCATACTAAATCTAAAAGAAGTTAATGAAGAATATACACACTTGATTCATGCTGCTACTGATGCTAGTGCCGAGCTTAATGAAAACAATCCAAGGAAAATGTTTGATACAGTAGTTTGCGGCACTCAAAATGCACTAGATTTCGCTGTAAAAAAAAATATTAGTCGCGTATTATTTCTTAGCTCTGGTGCCATTTACGGTCAGCAGCCTTGGGAAATGGAGCACATATCTGAAGAGTGGGCCGGTTCATTGGATTGCACCAATCCAATGAATACTTACGCCGAAGCAAAGCGTGCTGCTGAAATGCTGTGCTCTATATATGAAAAGCAGTATGGACTAAATATCTCAATAGCCAGAATTTTTGCCCTATTGGGTCCTTTTCTACCTATAGACACACACTTTGCTGCTGGAAATTTTATTAAAGATGCTATAGAGGGGAAGCCGATCATAGTAAAGGGTAATGGCTTGCCATGTCGCTCGTATCTTTATGCATCTGATCTAACTATTTGGCTGTGGCGTATGCTTGTGCGTGCAGAATCTGGAAAAATATATAATGTGGGCTCGGATGAATCAATATCTATTGGTGACTTAGCAAGAAGGACTTCTGAAACACTTGGGGATGGTCAGTATACTATTTTAAATAAAGAGGATAAAGGGTGGAATCTTGGACGTTATGTTCCGGATACATCTATGATAAAAATGGAGTTAAATGTATCAAGACTAGTTTCATTGGATGAAGCAATATATAAGACAGCATATTGGAATGGGTGGAGAGGAGAATGAGTACAAAGTTATCAGACTATGTTGCTCAAAAGGTTTTTGAGCTAGGTATAAAAAATGTTTTTATGGTCACCGGAGGTGGCGCTATGCATTTAAATCATTCTCTTGGCAGTCATGAAAAAATCAAGTGCACCTTTAATCATCATGAGCAAGCATGTGCAATTGCTGCTGAAGCTTATTATAGATGCACAAATAAATTAGCACTTGTTAATGTAACTTCAGGCCCTGGATGTACAAATGCAATAACTGGCGTATATGGAGCATTTGTCGACTCAATAGGCATGGTAGTTATTTCAGGGCAAGTGAAATATGAGACCACAGTTAGGAGTACTGGACTTCCACTTCGGCAGTATGGGGATCAGGAGTTAGACATAGAGCCTATTGCAACCCCTATTACAAAATATTGCGTCATGATAACGGATCCTGGAACAATTCGATACCATTTAGAAAAGGCATTTTATTTGGCAGTATCAGGTCGTCCCGGCCCATGTTGGCTGGATATACCTTTAAATGTACAAGCTGCAGAGATAGAGCCTGAGATGTTACTCGGGTTTAATCCAAATGAATTGGATGAGCCTTGGAATCGCACCAATATTAATGATAGTATTAAAAGTATTTTAATAAAGCTTTCTAAAGCTAAAAGGCCTGTAGTTTTTGCTGGTAGCGGCGTTAGACTAAGCGGCTGTCATAAAGAATTTATTAAGTTAATTGACAAACTAGGGATTCCTGTTGTAACCGGCTGGAATGCTCACGATGTGATTTGGAATGAGCACCAAAATTATATTGGACGTCCAGGTACGATTGGTGACAGGGCGGGTAACTTCGCAGTGCAAAACTCCGATCTTTTGCTTATACTTGGTAGTCGTCTTAATATTAGGCAAGTTAGTTATAATTGGCAGTCTTTTGCAAGAGAGGCTTATAAGATATGGATTGATATAGATGAAAATGAGCTTAAAAAGCCTAATGTAAAGCCAGATATGTCTATACATGCAAATCTATCAGATTTTTTACCAGCACTCTCTGTACATCCTTACGTGGGTGCAACTGAATCTCATAAAGAATGGCTGGCGTGGTGTAAAAAACGCCAAGAAAAGTACCCCGTTGTGTTGCCAGAATACTGGAATAACGAAAAAGTTAACCCTTACTGCTTTATGGAAGGGTTGTTTTTACAGTTGAAAGAGGATCAAGTGGTTGTTACTGCGAATGGTAGCGCTTGTGTAGTTAGCTTTCAAGTGGCTAAATTGAAACCTGGGCAGAGACTATGGACAAATTCTGGTTGCGCAACTATGGGCTATGATTTGCCGGCAGCGATTGGTGTCAGCATGGCTAGACCTGATGAGAGCATTGTTTGTCTAGCTGGTGACGGAAGTATAATGATGAATTTACAAGAGTTACAGACTATTGTTGGCAACAATCTACCAATTAAAATATTTATTTTAAATAATAGTGGGTATGTTTCAATATTTCAGACTCATAAAAATTTTTTTGGGAGGGAGATTGGTGGCGGTCCAAAAAGTGGAGTCACCTTTCCTAAGTTTAAACATATAAGCGAAGCATTTGGCCTACCTTATGTTTGTTGCGATAGCCATAAGGATATTGTATCTGCAGTTCAAAGCACTCTCAGTATAGATGGTCCTGCAATTTGTGAAGTAATAATCGATGAGACGGTTATTTTTGCGCCCAAATTAAGCGCAAAACAACTGCCCGATGGAAAAATTGTATCTCCACCATTAGAGGATCTTTCTCCCTTTCTTTCTAAAGATGAGCTTTTGTCAAATATGCTTATAGAGGACACCAGCAAGAAATGAATATTGCATTTAATATACGCAAAGCAACGCTTAAGTCTTTTTTTGAAAAGCACAATACTAAAGTGAGGTTTTTTTTAGCAGGTGTTTTGAATACAACTATTGGTCTTTTAACTTACCCTTTGCTTTATATATCTCTAGAATCATACGACCTGCATTATTTAACCATTTTGGTTATTACTTATATAATAACAATTACAATCTCCTTCTTATCTAATAAGCTTTTTGTCTTTAAGACAGAGGGAAGATATTTAATAGAATTTAGTAAATTCTTTACTTTCCATTTTGTGCATTTTTTGATAAATCTTGCGATACTGCCAATCATGGTAGAGTATGCTAATATGAATCCAATTTATGCACAGCCAATTTTTGCCATAATTGTGATTGTATCAAGTTATTTTTGGCATAAAAATATTACATTTTCACACAAATCGTAAATCTATGAACAAAGTAAATATAGTTTTAGAGATTATTTCTCGTAAAAATATCTTTTCAAAATATTTATGGTTTAGAGAAAAGCCATGGAATGTTATCTTTAATAAGAGGAAGCTATAGTATGCAAAAAAAATTATTAAGTATTGTGACACCTTGCTATAACGAAGAGCAAAATATATATGAATTATATAGTCGAATTATAGAAGTTATAAATACAATCCCGAAATATGATTTTGAAATAATAGTGATTGACAACAGTTCCACAGATGGCTCATTGGAGATATTGAAAAATCTGGCAAGCATGGATAAAAGACTCAAGGTTATTGAAAATATGCGTAATTTTGGACATATAAGATCTCCATACTATGGAATTCTTGCATCTTCTGGTGAGGCAACTATCTATCTTGCATCTGATCTACAAGATCCGCCAGAAAAAATACCAGAATTTATTAAATGGTGGGAGGAAGGTTATAAGCTTGTACAGGGTGTTAAACCCGAAAGTAAGTCATCTGTATTATTTCATTTTATAAGAAAATATTATTATAGAACTCTAGATAAAATTTCTGATACTCCACTATTGAATGATGCCACAGGTTTTGGGCTTTATGACAAGGAAGTTCTTAATCAATTAAGAATGATAAATGATCCATACCCATATTTAAGAGGTTTGATTTGTGAACTTGGATATAAAATAAAGAAGGTAGAGTTTGTTCAAGATGCCAGAAAAAGAGGAATTACAAAAAATAATTTATATACGCTTTTTGATATAGGCATGTTAGGAGTTGTCAACCATTCAAAACTTCCTCTTAGAATTGCATCCTTTTCTGGTTTAGCATTAGGCTTGACAAGTATTTTAATTGCATTGGTGTATTTTATAATGAAAATTATATATTGGGATTCCTTTGCTATGGGTATGGCGCCATTAATTATCGGGATATTCTTCATATTTGGAGTATTGATGATTTCCATTGGAATACTTGGTGAATATGTTATTTCAATGCATAGATATCTTCAAAATCGTCCTATAGTGGTAGAGAAGCAGAGGATTAACTTTTAAAAAAAAAGAGGGTGATTATGAGTACAGAGTATTTAAATAGGGCATGCCCAATATGCAATTCCACAGATGTAGATGAGAAAGAGGTTCAGTCAAAAATAAAATCAGAAAACCTTACTTTAGAAGAGTTAAGACCTTACTGGAATGGATTTTTCAAAAATAAAATTTTTTTTACTTATCAGAGGTGTTCATCATGTGGTTTATTATATGCAAAAAATTTCTTTAAGAAAAATCAGCTCGATGACTTATATTCAAATATGCCAGACAACACTGCAGGCGTGTCGATAAATTCTTTACAGAAAACTCAGGATGCTTATTATGAGCTAATGAAAAAAGATATAGATGATAAGGGCTCGTATCTTGAGCTGGGCCCTGATATTGGATTACTTACAAAGCATATTGTTAGAAAAAATGCCTTTGACAAGGTGCATTTAATGGAACCTAATAAAGGAGTATGGGAACAATTGAGAGGTGTTGACAATAGTCAAGAGTTCTTGATTAGTAGTGCCACTGATGATTTTAGTGAAATTGAGAATTCTAAACTTTCTTTGGTAGTTATGATACATGGCCCTGATCATTTTATTAATCCTGTAGACACCCTTAAGAATTTGAAATTAAAGATGAAAAAAAATGGAGTAGTAGTATTTGTTAATCACGATGAGTCATCGATAATAGCAAGAATGACTGGTTCTAATTGGCCTGCGTATTGCATGCAACATCCACAACTATTTAATTCTAAAACAATAACCGAACTTTTCAAAGTATCAGGCTTTAAAGTGAAACATATTTATAAAACAAAAAATTATTTCCCGGTTTCATATCTCATTAAACATGGTTTATGGGCATTAGGGTTTAAAGTTAATTTTAATTTCAACAATAATTTAGAAATTGGATTAAAGTTAGGAAATATTATGACAATTGCGACCTTAAAGTAGGAAATGATGAAGATGGAATTGATTAATAAAGTAAATAACACTAATACAAAATCAAAAACATATGCGCTTGGATTGGCTTTTGCGTTAACTGCTATTTTTATTTTTATTGGGTATGTTTTTTTTGCTAATATTCTTAACTTATTTATACCTAATATTGAGGATCTTATTAATTACAAGGGTCTTTACTATTACGGCATAAAGAGTTCTACGTTTGATATTGTGTTTCCAATAAAAATGTTTATTTATTTTGAAATTATATTTTCTCCGATATTGTTTATCTTTTTATATAGAAGTATTAACAAAGGGGTTTTAGCGAAGTATATTATTATTATATGCATAGGTAGCTTAGCTCTCTCAATATTATTATTGTCTTTCATGGGTGGTACGTTGAGTGAGCTGCTATTAAGCTCATTTTTTACAAAGGCCCCAAGTGTCGTTATTTACTTAATTATCCTATTGTTAATTACTATTGGAATAAGGTTTATTCATAATAAAAAAAGACTATTTGGCCTATCTTTGGTTGGCATTCCGTTGTACTTTATTCTTCAACTAACCTCGCCAGTTGTTATTTTTTCAGAAATAGATTTTACAGAAGTAAATCTAAATTTAACAAAGTATGAAGACTTCGAGAAGGTGCAGGCTAAAAATATACTTATAGGGGCTAATTTAAATTCAATAAATTCAGTGTATGTGAAAAAACTCTCAGTACAAGAAGATTTTGAAAAGGTTAAATATTACAATTTTATTAATAAATTAGACTTGACTTTGCCTCAATATATTTCCTCAAGTGAGGCTTACTTTTTACTAACTAAGGAAAATATTAATTCTTTATGCTTTCAGTTTAAGAAAATATATTGGGATAAGTGTATTTCATATATTGAAAATGATAGAGGGACCACTCTAGTTAAGATTTTTAATAAAGAATTAGCTATGAAAATTGATACCTTGGTCAGCGAGATTGAAATAAATAGCTCACAAGACTATGGCGGCAGTCGAGGTTTTTTTCCAACAATTGAAGATGATATGCTAGATAGGCAGAGGGGGTGGCTTTTTCATCACCATCAAAATTTTGAATCGCCCTTATATGGTTTACCGCAAGGTAAGCTCCCACCTAGTCAATACGGCCCATTAGGATTGGCGCTTATGGATTATATTTCTAGCACATTTATCGCTCCTTTTAGTGAAAATAATAATATATTCTCTCTTACAATAGGCGCTGTTCAGCTGTTTAATATACTAGGGTATTTAATTATTTTGTTACTGTTGGCGCTTCTTAGGATTAATAGTGAGATTAAAACAATCGTATCTCTTTCTGTATTGTCCGGGCTTGTTATTCTTTTAGAGACTAGTGATGCATTCGCCCCTGGATTGAACTTATTTAGAAGCTTTCCACAGTTAATCTTGGTGGTATTTGCATTTTCACAATTATCGCTGAAGCAGCACTCTGTATATCTTTCAATACCATTTGTTTCTATATTTATTTTTCCATTATTAGCACTTTATAATGAACAGTTTGCACTATTTACAGTGGTGTCAGCAGCAGTTTCACTTATGTTTAGTGGTAAAGCAAGAGTGAAATTTTTAACTATCTTTTTTGTTATCACTACTTTAATTTTATATTGGTCTTTTATTAAAGAATATTTTGTTTATATGGATGCATCTTCAAACGCAAGAATGCTTAATTATATTACAGGACTTGGCTGGAATTCTGTCGGTTTTTATTCGCAAGCCATACTGTTAGGCTTTTTAATAATATCCCCATTATTTTATATATTGATCACATATAGCAAAGATAACAAGCGCAAAGTAAATTCTATTTTTGTTGTTATGTTATCGGTGTTAATGTTTTCAAAATATATATGGAATCCAGCAATTAATCATTTAGCAAGTGTACTGCCTTTTGCTATTTTCCCATTTATTATTTTATTTTTTGAAAAAAATCTTGATAATCACTATGCTGATTTAGTTATCGCCATTCAAAACTCTCGACATACCTCCACGATTCGTAAAAAGTTTAGTTCAATAGACTTTACTAGCAATTTACGCATTCTTAAGGTTTTGAAAATAATAGCAATTAAGGTTATTAATTCGTTTAGAAAGATGATGAAAATACTGTCATCGCAACTTAAAAGAAAGTCGTCAGTTTCTAAAAATACTATTTTCACTCTTTCTATGCTACTCATGATAAGCTTAATGACTGTATATAGCGCGCCACATAGTGGGCAAAATTTATATAAATATAAATATATTAATAGTTTTAATACTGATGAGTTTTTTTATTTTCCAAGAAGAGTTTTTATAGACTCTTCTTTCGATACTATAGTTAATGACTACTCCTCTCTTATAGAAAACATTGATAGAGAAGTGATTTTAATGACAAAACATGATGTTATGATTTCAATGAGCATGAAGAAAAAAATCGGGTCACCGTATTCTGATTTTTCGACCAATATAGTTTTTCAAAAAGACGTTGACACTGTTTCTGATTTTTTGACTAACAAGAATTATTGTTTAGTGCTTGATAGGCGTGACCAATTCTATTACCTTCCATATGCAAGTGAAACTGATTTATCAGTTCTTAAGGGTAATGATAAAAGTAGATTAAATACTTTTAGCGTTTTTGAGAAAATAAAACCTACATTGAAGTTTATTGACCAGTCTAAATATTTCGAATTACATTGTAGTGTGCTCCCAAAAAAAACTAATCCTTAGTAAAGATAGAATTAAAGCACAAGGGGATTCAATTGAGAGTGCCAAGTAAGGCCAAGGTAGGCTGGCGCTTTAGAATTCTGTTGAAAATTGGGTGGTGTAGCTAAATTTATAAATAGTGGGTTATAATGGTTTTTAAGCAGCGGGCATGGCAAGCATTTTCTGGCGTTATAACGCTTGGTTTTATAACGTTTTTTCTTTCCCCTATTGAACAGGGATATTTTTATACACTATTAAATATTGCTGCATTGTATATGGCCTTTGATATGGGGCTATCTACCGTATTAGTTCAGTTTTCTGCGCGTGAATTTATTGGTATTTCTTGGAGTGAGTGTGGCAAGGTGGAGGGTGAATCAAAATCTCGATTTTTAACTCTTGTTAGGCTGTCTATTCGTTGGTATGGATTGTCAGCAATACTATTTTTACTAATTTACCCTGCAGGGATCTATTTTGTTGATAGTAGCAATGGATATCTTGATTATGATTGGCACATGCCATGGGCAATATTAGTAGGGTCTACTGCTATATTATTATTATCACTTCCAATTTTGGCGGTAACAGAGGGTAGTGGCCGTATTTCTGAAGTATACTTGCTTCGTTTAACACAAGGAATTATTGGCTCTATTGCAACATGGATTGTTTTGTCAAATGGCGGCGGCCTTTATGCTGTTGCAATGACCCCTTTGTTAAGCGCTATCACTGTAGTTATATGGATATTTATTAGGCAACGTGGCGTCTTAATTCAGTCTTTAAAAAGTAAAATTAGTGATTTTAGTTGGGGTTTGGAAATATGGCCACTTCAATGGAGGGTTAGCGTTAGTTGGCTTTCTGGATATGTGTTGTTTTCCATGCAAACCCCTTTACTTTTTCGTACGCAAGGTCCAATTGAAGCCGGTAAAATGGGGCTGACAATGACTATTATTAGTATGTTAAGTATACTTTCGTTGTCATGGATAACTTCACAAATTCCAGAA
>Ga0233443_1002882_pt1 | contig 12622 bp, 9 predicted proteins | sample SI_123_September_2_FD_182784 | JGI IMG/M metagenome (GOLD analysis project Ga0233443, IMG submission 182784) | Seawater microbial communities from Saanich Inlet, British Columbia, Canada - SI_123_September2016_200_MG | ecosystem: Environmental > Aquatic > Marine > Inlet | place: Canada: British... | reverse complement strand
GAGCTGCTGGACTTTTTCACTCTAAACAGAATGAACTTGAGCAGTTTAAGCCATCAGCCTGGCAACAAATGCACTCAGAAAGATCGCTGCGTATATACTCACTGCCAGTATTGAAACCGACCGTGACCATAGAGAATCTATATGCTGCTTCTTTATTATAAAAAGCGACAAAATCCATGCACCGCTTGTGAGAAGAATTGCGAATATCGTGATCCAGTCGGCCATTAACATTACGTTCTCCTTCGAAATTAGCAAATCGCCGGAACGAATTAAACCGGCAGTCTGCTCACCAATCGGATCGGAAAAAACATATTTCCAGTAGGGAAATCTGGAAGTGGTTTTATACAACGCTTTCACAAGATGCGTGAACGCAGTAATCGGCAAAATGGCAATAATCAATTGAGTGAATATCTGCTTTAATGATTCCTTTGAAATTACTTTCCTTGAAGCTGCCAGAAGCAAATAAAATATGAATGGAATGAATACAAAAAGCAGGAGAGCTTTCACAGTTCCACTTGCTTTCCCTGTCACATTAAGCATATCGTTAATCAGCTTTGGCCCGGACATGATTATTTCCTTAGTGACACTCCATTCAACGAAGATCTCATAGATTACAAAACCACTTACAACCACCATGAAACTAATTTGTGCCCAATTGACTGTGGCCGGTGTGAATAAGCCGGAGGCAAATGAATTCGTCTTAATGGCAATGTTATCCTTACTGCATGATTTGTGACACTGACCGCAAAGAATACAATCCCTGTTATCGATCAGCTTTGCCGGGTATAGTTCGGAAGTACAGGACCGGCCTATAAATTTATAATGGCTCACTTTGCTAATACAATCCTTTGTTTTGCAACTTGCACAAACGCTTTCTTCCTTTACCCTAAGACTTTTAAAAGACAGGAGGGAGTAGAATCCCAACAAATGGCCTATGGGACAGAGGTAGGTGCAAAATGTTCTTTTCTCCCAGTAAATACCGGCAATAATTGCAACTACAAACAGGATCAGCATATACAAGGACATGTAATGAGGTATCCGATGGATTGCATAGGTGTGAATCCCGAGTACCAGAATAATCCCGTAAAAAAGGGTGACAATCCAACCGCTTTTGAGAAGCTTGCCAGGTTTTCGCTTTAATCCTACTCTACCGAAGAATGATGTTACCAATTCCATTGGACAGATGCTGCACCATATCCTTCCAAAAAGAATGGCGGATACAATGATTAACGGCCACCAGTATGACCACACAATCAGATTTGAAAAGTTTGTATTGCGCAGTATGCTGGCAAAACTCTTATCGTCGGTAGTTATACCGAAGGCTCCTGCAATGATGAGAAGAAAGACCAAAAGTGTTAGAATCTGTAAGCCCGGAAGAATTAAGCGGCTTTGATAAATTTTGTTAAGCATGCTTGCTGTTTTGTTTGTGGTGTATTATTTTTTCTGAAAACTACAGTAGATGAAATTTTGAACAGTTTGAGTAGGTGTTGTATGATCTTCATGAATACACTTTATCTTGCTGAAATTGGGATTGAGCTTTTTGCTAAGCATGTTTTCGCTGTACTTCTTTATCTCAAGTCCGCTGCACTTATCAGGACCTCTGTCTGAAAATGTGCCGACGATTAAATAACCCTCAGGATGTACTCCTCTGTTAATAATATTCAGGTAACAGTCGATATCTTCCTCTCTGGTAAGGAAGTGAAAAGCTGCCCGGTCGTGCCAAAAATCATATTGTACCCTGGGTTGAAACTCTGTAGCATCAGCCAAAATCCAGTCAACCTGCATTGCTAGTTTGCCCAATCTTTGCTGAGCTCTCTCAATTGCCTTCTCAGAGATGTCGAGCACCGAGATATTTGAGAAACCTCTTTCCAGAAGATGATCTACAAACAGGCTATCCCCACCTCCAACATCAATTATTCTTGCGGTTTTATTCAAATCAAATTGCTCAATAAAATCCAGCGATGCCTTAGGAGTTTCCTGATACCAGCTCAGTTCAGCACTGCTTTTTCTCTGATAAATAGTGTTCCAGTGTCTTTTCAGGTCTCTTTCTTTCATAGATGTGCACTTGCAATTTGCTCAAAGATACTACGAGGATGAATCACTTTTTCATTTCGGGCGTTGAGATATGTCAAGTCCTGAATATTACAAAAGCTCATCCTGTTTGAAATAAAATGGAAGTTTTTTACAACAATTTTGGATTTCAATCATTAATATGCTGACGAAAAGAATAATGTGAGAATGGATAAGAGGAATACGCTGGACATAATTTACGGAAGTAGAACAGGGAATGCAAAGGCTGTAGCGGTTTTAGCATATGAATATGCAAAATCGCTGGGCTATCAGGCGCAACTGTCTGACATGCAAAATATTAGTATGTCAGAATTGACGAAGATCAGAAATTTGATGATTGTAGTGAGTACTCATGGTGAAGGGGAACCTCCGGTACAGGCCGAACAGTTTTATGAACTGGTACATGAGCAATTGAAACCTGTGAATGCCAAATATACTGTAGCTGGATTAGGAGACAGCAGTTATCGTTATTACTGTCAGACAGGAAAGGACATTGACAAAAGGTTGGAGGACTTAGGCGGACAACGATTGCTGGAAGTAGGAACCTGTGATATCGATTTTGAGGAAGAGTCTAAGGAATGGATAAAAAATTCCATGAAGGCCTTTGAATTACATCTGAAACCTATAAATCAGATAGAAAAGGGCTTTGTGTTTGAACTCAAAATGGATGATGGAACCAAAAATGCATATAAAGCGGAGTTGCTGGAAAAGAGATTATTAACAGGTAAGGATTCAAGCAAGAAGGTTTTGCATGTTTCTCTGTCCATAAAGAATTCAGGGATTGAATATGAACCAGGTGATGCCATAGGTGTTTTTGGAACCAACTCAAGATTGTTCGTGGATCACTTGTTGGCCAAACTGGGATTTGATAAAGCATTCCCGGTCGGGACGAAGACCGGAGTACGACTGTTAAAAGATTTACTCATTCATGATTATGAGTTAACTCTAATCACCCCATTGGTGATTGATAAGTACGCAGCACTAAGCGCTAACGAGCAATTAAACAATCTGATTCAGGATAGTAATTGGTCAGAGGAATATTCAGCCAGACATGATCTTCTAGATCTGGTAAACGATTTTCCAGGAAAATATACGGTTGAGGATTTTCTTTCAATATTAAGGAAACTGAGTCAGCGTTTATATTCTGTTGCATCAAGCAGAGCAAAGGATGCAGACAGGGTTGATATTAGCGTGAAGATTATAGAAAACGAAGATCAATTCAGAATTCGCAATGGTGTTTGCTCTTCTTATTTGTGGAGCAGATTGGATGTAGGCGACAAAGTTCCCGTGACGCTGGAAACAATTGAAAAATTTCGTCTGCCACTTAACGATGCGCTGCCGGTAATTATGATCGCAGCCGGAACAGGCATTGCACCTTTCAGAGCCTTTCTTCAGGAAAGGGAAGCCCGGAAGTCAGGTGGAAAAAATTGGCTGCTGCTTGGTGAACGAAATCGTCGTAGCGATTTCCTTTATCAGGATGATTTGGAAGTGTATCAAAGTAAAGGTTTGCTTAATGAATTGAGCACAGCATTTTCAAGGGATCAAAAGGATAAACGTTATGTAAGCCACCTCATTGAGGAAGAATCTGAAAGAGTTATCAACTGGCTGAATGATGGAGCTATTATCTATGTTTGTGGCAGTAAAAACCAATTGGCTAAATCGGTTCGACAGAGTCTCATCAATGTTTTCAGAGTGCATCACGGTCTTGATGTGCAATCGGCCACTCAGATGTTTAATCAATTGAAGGCAAATAAACGATATCAGGAGGAAGTGTATTAAGGCTCGTCAAAGCTAACTACAGATCTTGCCTCGCTTATAATAAGGAGCTGCTAGCTAATGGCGTTCTCTTTCTCAAGCTCAATGCTCGATTCATCTAACTCTGCTGATGAGATAGAACGAGGTTTAACTGGTCTCAACTGATTAATCCATGTTGCTTTCTCATCATAATGCATCAGGAAAGGTTTATAGGATTCACGATAATCACGATGACGGATATATTGTATATTAAAATATTTCTCACCATTGATTGGATTTTCCTGTATACCTAAGATTTGAGCTTTACCATCTGCTGCAGACATGGATGGGGCGGTTACAGTTTTTGCCAGACTCGACGTTACCCTAATGGCATCGGTGTAGATTTGATAGGCATGGGCAAGTGGTAGCTGAAAATACTCAAATGGCCCGGTTTCTCTTTCAATGAACATGTAATATGGAATCATACCCATATTTACCTGCTGATCCCACATCTTTGCCCAAATATCAGCAGAATCATTAATATTCTTTAATAAGGGAGACTGAGTTCTGATTTCAGCTCCGGTATTCCTGATGTTTTGCACCGCTTCCCGCACTGCATCATTGTTCATCTCCTGATAATGGTTGAAATGAGCCATGATGGACAAATGAATACCCCGATCCGTGATTTCCTGAAACAAATCAAGCATTTCCTGAGCTTCCTCGTTGTATTGTGGAAGAAATACAAAAGGCCACCAGGTAAGCGATTTGGTCCCAAATCGAATGGTTTTTAGATTTGGTAAATCAGCTTCAAAAATGGTATCGATATATTTCTTTATGGTACGCGGACTCATAATCATAGGATCACCACCCGTAAATAACAGCTCATGCAAATGTTCATGTTCCCTGAAGTAGTCGCAAACAAGGTCGATCTCTTTCATGGAAAATTGAAGATCGAGATCCTTCACAAATTGTGGCCATCTGAAACAAAATGTACAATTGGCATGGCAGGTTTGTCCCTGTGTTGGGAAGAATAATGCAATATCACGATATTTATGCTGAACGCCCGGAAGAGCCTGTCCGTTCAGTGTTGGAATATTAGATTGTTGCTGAGCCGGGTGTGGATTCAATCTTAATCGGATCCTGTTGGCAATCTTTGTGATTTCTGACTCAGTTTTGCCCTGCTCCACTGCCTCCTTTACTTCCATATAATCCTTCTCCGGCAACATATGCCTGTTCGGGAAAGTCAGGATATAGCATGGATCCGTTGCATAATTGTTCCAGTCAATCAGATAATCAATTACATAATTATTTGCTTTAAAGGGCAATACACGCGAAACCACTTCAATTTCATGCTTCACCTCTTCAGGAAGCATTTTCATATATTCTATCTGTCGGAAATTCTTTACGTTGTAGCTTACTATCTTCATCTCACTTATCTTTTCTTCACTAGAGTCAACCTAACAGAAAGATGCACTTTTTGTTTTAAAAGATTACTTCAACATTCAGGTATTCACTGTCTGAGTATGATTTTCTTTATGAAAAAAGACCGGGAAGTAATCAACTATTCAGCATGATAACTTCCCGGTATAAACTAAGGGTTCAATTTATTCGCTTACATTCTGAGCATATTTTTTGTTGCCGATTGTCCATCTGCTACAACATGAATGATGTACAGGCCTTGAGCGAGATTACTTACATCGATCTCAACTTTGTTAACATTATTTCTTTCCACTTTCATCAGCTCTGCACCAAGGATACTATAAACTTCGATATCAACCTGCTTACTTATCTCCGGAAGTTCCAGGTAGCATTTGTCCCTGCCCGGATTAGGATAGAGTTTGAAAGCCAGACTTGCTAATTCCGGCTCCTCCAGTAGTGTTTTTACAAAGACTACAAAGGGTTGATGTGTTTTAGCTACACCATTATCGGCAGTTACAATAATCTCAAATTCATCACCGGTAAAGCTTGTGCCGGATATTTGTGGTGTTGAAATCGTCATTGTTCCATTTCCATTATCATTTGCAGACATATTGATGCCGGGTTCAGAGCAATAGGCGGTGAGGGTAAGCGGAAATCCACCTGGATCAAATGCGCTAACATTATAATAGTAAGATGCATGTATATATACCTCAGTCAAAGGAGTTGTTGTGATTAAAGGTTGAACAATGCTGCCATCCAGATTAAGTCTGATTAGAGGTAAGTCGGAGATCCAATACCAATCCTGGCCTATTCTAAGGTTGGTAGCCAGATGATAAAGGTGGGGGCCCAGGTTATCGCCACCAATGAAGATATCGGCAATACCACCGCCGTAACATTCTATACCGGCAACATAGGTGGTATTGGCAAGCAGATCATCGTCGGTAGGATCGATGGTAAACAATGGCAGGTCGATCCATGTATCAAGCTCTGTGGCAAGTATAACGTGTTCTTCCGACTCTATTTGTAAAATTGTACTTCCGCTTTGATCGCGTTCGTAAAGCTGGCCAATAACAATACCACCCGGATCGGTGTTGGGATTGATATAAATGGAGATCGAAGCCGCCTCATCAGGAGCTTGAATAAAGTAGTTAAGTCCGACAAAATCGCCGTCAGATGCTCCTGTGTATAGGCTTGTACTTACATAGGTATTATTGTAAAAGTCACGGGCATAGATCCGATCATTGTTCGTGTTAAACCTGGCGGCTGGAAGCGTATTGTTTGCAGTATAATCATCCGTTTCAGCCTGTTCTACAGATACTTCAACTTCAAAAGTATCAGTCAGTGATGTATAAAAAGGAGTGGGGATCTGAAGAATATCAATAGAGTCAACATCCAGCAACTGGAGGCTGTCGTTTTCTGTATGTATAAGGTTTCCTGCTGAATTTGTATAAGTGGAAGTAAAACCAATTTTTGTCTGAGCAGCACCACCAATGTTTCTTATTTCAGTGATGGCCGCCACCGGCGTAAACTGATTCTGAGGAATCCAAGAATAGGCGCCAAGGTAGGACTGTACATTGTTGTCGATCTGAAGATTTGATAAATAGAATTCGTTCATTTTCAAATCGTTCAGACCTCCGCTTTCAATATGAATATCGTCGATGGCCCAATAGTAGTGAGACAAGCTGGTTTGATAAAATCGAATATATACCGTTGGCTGGTACGACACCACCGATGAAATATTGATGGTAACCACATCCGGATTTGGTGAGGCAGAATTTTGTGCTGTATTCAATGTCATGTCAAAACGTGTCCATGTCAGACTATCGTTACTAACTTCCACATACAATCCCGGAGTGGAGGAGCAGCAATAGCGAAAGTATTGTTCAAAAACTATCATGGCTGAAGCAATGGTATCAAAATTCATTACAGGAAGCATGGCGTAAGCATCAATATCAATGTAGCTGGGTGAATTAGGTGTATTGTATTCATCGGATGGCATGCACAAATAACCGTTGCCAACACTGCTTGACATGAATGGTAGCGTTGAAGCAACAAACTGGCCGTTCGGGCCCGGAACAGGTGAGTTGGACCAGATAAAATTATAAGCAAGGCTGGTGGTCTCCCAGATATACCAATCCGCAGGAATGGCTCCACCTCCAAAATCTTCACTCCAGATTATTGATCTTGTGCTCTTTAAGTTGGCCAGTTGATCATATTCTGCTGTAGTGAAATGCTGAACCTCCGTTTCAGGCGATGACAGCTTCGGCATAAAGGGTAACTGACCGTTAATAAGGCCGGAACAAAGCAAAATTAAAAGAAAAGTAATTGATTTTTTCATAGCTAAATGATTTTAGATTAGTTAAGTATAGGATAGTAGAATGAGATAGTTCAGGGATGGGAATGAAGGAATTTGTTGCAGCAGGAAAGAATAAACCCGGAAAGTAACTGTAAACGATGAACATCTTTCTGTATAGTTGTGTGATTGAAAGAAAGACGCCGATTCAGATAATTTGGTTATTCAAAAGGAGAGAAAAAAAGGATGACTTTTCGTAAGTGGCATAAAATCAGTGTTGTAATGAAAGGTTATGCACTGGATGAATAGACCATTTCCGGCTTCATTCCTACTCGCCTACAAGAAAGATGAAGCGGGTTGTAAACTCTAAAATTACTGCTGTCCGGGCACTTGTACTTTTATTTGTTAGTTATTCTCGCCTATTCAAAATTTAAGAATACGCCCAGTTTTGAAGAATATGAAATTACTTTCCTTGGTATTATGAATAAGGTGGAATAAAATTCAATATCAGTAGTAGCACTTAAAAATAGGGTATTAGTTAGTTTAATGTTTATACCAAAATTACTGGAAACTGATTGATAACCCTGATAATAATAGTTAAATCCGTATGATAATCTTGGTCTGATTTTGCCTTGAGGATAAATATATTCAAAGTGAAAAGGTATTTTATAGAAATTACTTTTCTCATTATTATAATCGAGTTGCGAAAATAGTAAACCCGTGCTAAAGTAGATTTTCTCGTTGGTTCTTGGCATCCAGATGTGGCCAATTATCCCTGACTTGGTATAGAAATTATCTTTTATATTATTCACATTGACATATTTAACGATTCCATGGACGAACTCCAGTCTCACAGGAAATGAAACTTGATTTTTCCCGTAGATAATACACTTTTCTCCTTCACAAACGATATTATGGTAGTCTTCTGCTAATTCAATCAGGTTTATATGCGCAGGTTTACCAAAACTATTTATCTGCGATTGAAAATCCGGTGCATCTTTCATATAGAGAGATAGAAATCCAATGTGTTTTGTTGATTCATAAAAAACAAGTTTGTCTTCAATATATTTAATTTCTTCTTCATAGGGAATTTCCGATATTCTTAAGCCTTCTTTATCGAGATAATAATGATCTCCATTGTTATCACGCATATAATAAATATTAACCTTCCCTTTGATTAAGTATTCGAGAAAAACCGTAGTACTATCTACTTCCTTAGACACAAAATATTTACTGTCAATAAATCTATATGCCCTTAGATCGGTTGGTGAATAGGTTTTAATTGTATTATCAGCATCCTTAAATTTACAGATACCGCCCATTAATACATCACCGCGATAATCAATTGTTCCATAGATTGTATCGCCATCTGATTTAATAATATACCCCGGCCTGAAATCCGCTTGCGCATTTAGTAATCTGCTTGATATAAATAATCCAAATAATATAAATCTGTATATTTTCATCAATTCTATCTAATTGTCATTCAGTGCTGTTGTATGATGACAAGCGGTCCAGTTTAGTGATTGGTTAACAGTAGTTTATTCTTCCCCAAAGTTATTCAAAATTTCGTTATTTAGCCTAAAATCTAACATAGGATAGGAGATTAAAGGGGCTTTGGGGAAATGTTTTGGAATTGTCAGGTGGGAGTTTATCCTAGGTGGAAAATTTGCATGAGGCGGATAACGAATGATTTCCGGTCAAAATAAATGAGTTGAATCTACGTCGATTATCTGGGGAAAGTATGTCTCTGCTTTATGCTATTTGGTTTATGTGTTGGTTTTCTTTATTTCTTCGATGAATTTGTCGCTTGCTTCTTCATGCGGATAATGGCCTGCATTGTCAAGTTTTACAAGGGTTTTATTTGTTATTTCTTTATTCCAAACATCAAACTCCTGTTCTCTGAATGCAATATCTTTCATTCCCCAAATTAAGGTTTTGGGAATACTGTCAATGTTTTTGCGTTTTTGCCACAAACTGTCAAGCCAATCACTTGAAGCGATTATTTGTTTTGGGAAAGTCCAACAGCCTTTTCTATCTTTTCTTCTTTCAAGATGCCTGTATATTGCCGGATCAAAATGCTTTTTGTCAACAATGCATTTTTTGATGATAACTTTACCAAAGAAATTGAAATTCTTTATTAAAAACCGTCCAATTGGCCCACCAACAAATCCACTGAATTTTTTGTAGTACGGATCGTCTTTTGCTGACCACATCCAGGTATTGGTGATAATAAGATGTTTTATTTTTTCAGGATTCTTAAGGGCATAGGACAATCCTATTGGTCCGCCCCAATCATTCACCACCAACACAAATTTGTCTAATTGCAGGTGATTTATGAATTTCTCAAAGTTCTCTGCGTGATTTTTTGGTAAATAATTCCAGTCAAATGGTTTATCGGAAAAGCCAAAACCAATATTATCAGCAGAAATACATCTGTTTGTTTTAGAAAGTTCTTTAATTGATTTTCTATATTCATACGACCATCCCGGATTTCCGTGTACAAATACCACAGGATTTCCTTTTCCCTCATCTACATAGTGCATCTTTCCAATGGGCAGGTCAAAATAATTTGAATTGAATGGATATTCCTTTCTGTCCAGCCATGATTTATTTTTTGATGTCATCTTGTATTCTGTTGTTTTGATTCAAGGTTCTTTCGTTCACAACGCAGCTCACCAAGAAACACAGTCGGTACTTGCAACCTGTACTGCGATTGCGGAAAAATCCGTACTATTAATTCTTTGACCATAAGCATTCTTCTCAAATCAATGGCCTTCTTCCTTATCAGATAATTCTTTTCAGTGTATTTTCCCTGGTTGAGATATAATGTTTTATGACTCCAATAATGTGAAGTACCAGTAAGATCATCATAACGGTAGCAATAATTCCGTGTGCCTGTAACGGTGGAATTTCACCATGTGATTTGATTAGATCAATATTTCCCGTTTTCAGTGCTTCACCATATCCACCCAGAATCATGGTTGCCAATCCTGAAATTGCAATACCAAACAGCACGAAGTAAAAACTGTTATGTATCCAGACGGCTAATTTATCATTGAATTTAGATCCGGTGTTTAGATTGGCCGGCCTTTCAGATTTAAAGAAAGAAATGGTTCTGATAATGCTTAGGATAAGAACCAGAAATCCTAAAATAGCGTGAATTCGCACTAAGCCCATTTTTTCGGAGATCTCAAGTCCTTCCATATATTTCCCCATTGGGAAAAGTGCAAGAATTAGTAGTGCCGTTACACCGTGTGTTATTCTGGTGGTTTTGCTGAATTTCTTCTGTAAATCGTTTTTAATCATATTATATCTGTTTAATGTTAAATTCTTATTTCATTCCTGATAACTTCCCTTTACTGGAAGGATCTAAATATATATAAATTTTAAGATTCTCAGAATTTGAACTTTTTGATTTAGTGGAAGGATGCACTGAAATCCTTTATTATCTCCAACAATTTGACAGACGACAGAAGGAAATTCTTTATCACTTTTTGGCATTGCCAGAAGGAGGCAAAAAGGCTAAAAAATGATGCCTCCACGGTATTTTCAGGCCAATCCGCTATAGTCCGTAGTATTGTTCCTAATCAGATCAGGGATTTAAATGTAAAAATAGAATTAATCCTACTATTCATTGTACTGATGGATGAGTTGGTAGGCCTGACAAAATGCACAGCAGATCGATCATTCTGTCGGGATTTTACTAAGCTTTCCGGCATAAGGCGGAGCCGGCTGTTTTTTTGCGGCAATGGCAAAGAAATGAACATAATCCGGAGAAAGGAATTTGTTAAAAAAGAATCTGAGATACATTCAAGTGCCGTTCCTCTAAGCAGGCCTAACAACCCATAGACCCAAAGGAAAACACGAATTCCTGATCAACCTTTTCACCTTCTGAATTTAAAGCCGGATTCCATTTCTCGGGCATTCTGGTGACGATTCGTACGAGCTCTTTATCAACAGAAGGGTAACCTGATGTGGCTACCAACTTTATATTCTCAATAGTCCCATTTTTAGTAACGGTGAAGAAAACCTTTCCAGGTTGAACTTTATCCTCTTCTATGATTGCTACTCTGTCTTTACTGCTTTCCCTGAGGTATTCAATCAGTGCATTAAAGCCACCTTCAAATACAGCTTCCGTTTCCGGGATAATGGTCATATAATAAACCAAACTGTCGTCTTCAAACATGCCGGTATTAACATCCTTTACCTGGCTGAGAGCAGTAATGCGAAGATTGGTGGAATAATCACACGAACGTAATAGTGCTAACTGGGCAGCATTTAAAATCTTACTCTGCCCAATCGCGCTGGTTTTTATATCTCTTACATCTTTATCGTTGTGCAGAACAGCAAGCAGAACGTTTTTATAGGAATCTCTCATTTTGTTTTTCTCCCCGGGAACAAGATCGCTTAATGATTTTGCCTTTATGAGGCCTTCTTTTGTCATAACAGACCATCTGTTTCCTACGTTGTAATACAGGTCGGGAACAGCTTGTATCTTACTTACAATTACAGCTTCATTGTCACTAAGCACTGATTGGCTGCATGAGCTTACTTCCTGATTTTTTGCAGTATTAGTCCTGGTTGAAAAAGCAAAGGCCGTTAGGAGAAAAGTTGCGATTGCGGTGCTGAAAATTAAAATGTTCTTTTTCATGTCTGTCTTATTTTCCTCAAATATATTGTGGATAGCTATTTCAATAACAAACTCAAAAGCAAAATGATGTAATTGGATTGTAAAATAATGTAAATGAATTGTAAATAAATTGCGTATGGCAGTCATTTACATCAAACCGGTCGACCTCGATCGGTGGATAAACAACCTGCTCCACTATTGCCTCTGGTCGGTCAACTGATGGAAAAAAAGCTTGATAGGAAAAGGAAGAACCTGATGCGATTAGGTATTGAACAGGGACAAGCTCATGTAAGGAGCAGAACACGTTTGAGAGCTTGGGAGCTTGCGCAAAGTCCAAATCCTGGAACTACAATTACGCTAGTCCGACTATCAAAGCGAGGCTATGAATCTTTGCCTGACAATTACAAACAAATTTCCCCACACCCCAAAGCTATAGGATTTAAGAAATCGCCTACCAGATCCGCAAATCCTGT
>Ga0233443_1002881_pt1 | contig 12624 bp, 14 predicted proteins | sample SI_123_September_2_FD_182784 | JGI IMG/M metagenome (GOLD analysis project Ga0233443, IMG submission 182784) | Seawater microbial communities from Saanich Inlet, British Columbia, Canada - SI_123_September2016_200_MG | ecosystem: Environmental > Aquatic > Marine > Inlet | place: Canada: British... | reverse complement strand
TCGTACTGTTGATAATTTTATCAAGGCATAAAAAAGCCCCGCTAGCTTACACTAGCGAGGCTCTTTATTAAAGCTAGGCTTTAAGGACTGACTTACATCCTTTGCCGTACAGAGATCATCAACTCTACTCACTACCCATAAAGACACCTTATCACTCCCCAAAACCTATTAAAAGGTTTTTAATAAGGTCTTTCATACCTACTCAACATCCATCAAATCTGTGTACTCATAGTTACTATTTTTGTTACTACTTCGTCAGATGGATGTTTTGGACTCTCCACATCTCTCCAATTCTGTGTAATTTAAACCCCATTATTTCAGTCATTTCAGACAGTAATGAATCACCTAAAATAATTCATAACATACTGTTATATATAGTGTTTTAATTTCACCCTCAAAATCACTTTACCATAATTTATGTCATAATATAGGCATAGTTTAGAAAAGGTGTCAACAACTTATTTAAACTGTTTTTTTAAACTGAAATTTGGAGAAAACCGATGAAAAAACCATACAAAGTAACCCAAAAATTAAACACAACATCTGAAACAATCAAAGAAATGATTGATGAAGGTGAAATCAATTATGAATTAAGAAATGGTATCTACTATGTGGATGAAGATGAGGTAAAAATGAAAATGAAGAAAAAACAAACACCAATAGATTCAGTAAAAGCTGAAGCATTTAATAGTTTAGAAGAAATGTTTGAATCTATTGAAAACAATAAGCCACAAATAAAATCATCTACTGAAATAAAATTAAGAATTGATACCTCTCATATAAATGAAAAAAATCAAAATGATTTTATGGGTAATGAAAAACTTAGAATTCCAAACCCAATGGATATCATTACTTTACATAATGAAATTTTAAATGGTGAAGCTTCTGAAAAAAATTATGGTAGTGATGTAGTAGATAAAATTGAAAAGTTGTATTGCACACTAAGCAGTTATATAGATGGCATTTGTGTTTATGGCCATAGTATTGAGTTGACATTAAATGGAGAAATTGATGAATCAGAAAACTTTTATTCTATTACAAAAGAATTATCAAAACATTTTTTTAATGATATTGAAAAAATAAATCAACATTTGCCTACTTTAACAAAGTTAAGTTATGGAGATAATTATACTATTCATAAAAGTAGTTTAATAGCTTTGTATGTTGCACTTTATATTGAAGCTACATTAGATGTTGGAAGTAAAGGTAATATGTAAATAAATCATATTAAAATTACACCTTAAAATATCCATTTTATTAGGTTTCCCTTAACATTCCTTTAAAAATACGGACTTAGAAGAAAGAGGCAGAAAGGTGTCGCCAACAAACATAATTGTTGTCTACCATAACCCATAAATTATTAGGTTATGGAGACAATGATATGTGTGGAAGACCAAAAAACTCAAAACGCAATTCTAAACCCATCTTAGAAAAACAGTACAAAATACTGAAATCTTATATCAATGGATTGGATACCTTCCAAACCACTAAAACAAAATGGATTCGAAGTTTAGAACTACTCTATATGAGTGGAATGAGAGTTTCGGAAATATTGGATATTAGAGTAAAGGATATTAAGGATGGTTGTGATAACGGTGAATTATCCATCTTTGTAAAGAAACAGCAGATTATTCGCCATATTCCATTGAGCGAAAAATCAGTAAGGGTTCTAAAAAACCTTATCAGTGATGAATCGGATATAGATGGCTACTTTATTCACAGAAGGAATAATGTCCTATCAAAACTCAATGCCAATGGATTCACTAAAGAGATCAATGATCTGATTCAGATGGTATTGGATGATAACTATTCATCCCACTCCTTCCGCAAAGGCATCATCACCGAAATGGGTGTCAGTGGCATCAATCCAAAGATTATTCAGCACTTCATTGCTCATAAGAATGTATCAACAACGCTGAACTACATTAAACCCACAGCAGAAGACATCCGTAACGCACTGCTAAGGTGAAAAAATCGATTACACCAAATAACCCAATTATCCCAAATACCTTTATGGTGAACCCAATGAGTAAACTACCAACCATTGTTAAAAGTATTTTAGTTGAAGCCTATTTAGACTTCAAAAATGTTGATATGGATGATGATGTATCAACCATTAACTTTAAAAACCTACTATCAGAGATCAATGATGGTAAGGATAAGTTAAATATTATTGAAGCATCTGTACTGTTTGAACATTTCTATAGCGGTTATTCTGACTTCATAAAAACACAATCATTGGATGATGAACGATTACATAGTGATTCAATCTACTACTATGATGAATTGCACAGACAATATTATGATGATATTGATTTTAAAAGTTTAGATCGGAACAATCCCTCCACCTTTATTATATTGAAAGATGCAATCAACTGTGAAAACTTTATAGTGATCCACTACATCAAAAGCAACTTCAACATCATTAGTGTTGAGGACATGGGGATGGCTTAATTTCAATGTAAAAAGATCGACTTTTTTACTCAAAACTCCGTAAAACACCTAAAAATGGATACTGAAATTGTAAAATTATTAGTAGTTAAAAAGAAAGTAACTAATGAAATTAAACAATTAAAACTAATAGGGAGTCCAATATGGATACTACAGAAAAGATGTATGGTGAAATGATTTTTAAGAAATACAACACACTAAGGTTAAACAAATCACAGATGGCGGAAGTCTGCAATCAATCAGAGTCAACATTGGATAGAATCCGTAAAGAAGGAATGGGATGTGAGTATTCAAAGGAGAGTGGAATGATTTTTTATCCATTGGATAAGGTCATTAATCATCTACTTAAAACAATGAAAACAGTATAAGGGATGGTGGTTGGGATGAAAATGATAAGTTCAAAAAGACATAGAGGGGTTTACCACAATGTATTGAAAGATGGTGATTTTACTTATTACATCTACTACAGAGATGGTAATGGTAAACAACGTAAAGATAAAGTAGGTAAAAAATCGGAAGGATTTACAGAAGAATACTGTAACAGAATCAGATTAAATACCATCACCGCTATAAAAAATGGTGAGTTGCCACCCAATATACAAATTAGAAAGAAACATAAAATCATCACACTTAACAGTGTTGCTGATTATTACTTCCAACATACTGATAACAAATCAACTCAAAGATGGAAAAACAAATATGAATTGCGTATAAGAAAACATATTGGTGAAATCGATATTGAGTCAATTAGCATTAAGGATATGGAAAAACTCCAACAGTCATTGGTTGATGATCAGTTAGCCCCATCAACCATTAACTGTTATATGGATATTGTCTCTGCTGTTTGTAACTATGGACTAAGAAACGATATTTACAAAGGAAAGAACCCAACCAAACTAATTAAGAAGTTGAGAGTCGATAATGTCAGAGAAAAATTCCTTACTCTTAATGAAGTTGCCGACTTAATAGAGTGTGTTAAAGATAATTCCATCTTATATTTATTCAGCAAACTCTCTTTATCCACTGGGGGACGATTTCAAACCATACTGAACATCAAAAAAAGAGATGTTAATTTACAAAATGGCATCATTACATTGAAAGATTATAAAAATGAATCGACTTACAATGGCTATATCACTGATGATGAGTTGGTGGAGTTATTAAAAATCAGATTAGCGGTTATTGGTAATGATGATTATGTGATTTATGAAAATGGTATCAAAGATATGAAAAAATATATCAGTAGAAGAATGAGCAGTATATTCTATGATTTATTCAACTATGATATTGATGAAACCGATAAGGATTACAGAAAACATAAGGTTGTAATCCATACATTGCGACACACATTCCTATCTCATTTAGGTATGAAAGGTACATCTCCTTTTGAAATCAAACAATTATCCAATCACAAATCGTTGAAGATGGTTGAACGATATGTGAAGTTAGACCCACAAAGTGGAAAAGATAAGGTTGTAGACCTTTACAACTAAGCAATATGGGATGGAGATAGTACCATCTCCATACAGTGTAACCACCTATTTAATCAGTAGGTGGTAAAGCACTCCAATCTACCCACCATACAACCTAAGATGAAATAATCTATCTTAGCTATTCACTACTCAAAGCCCAATCAACCTCACTCTGTAGCGATCTCCTTACATAGCTGTCGATGTTCAATAGGTATTGAAGTAAATCATCTATTCTTATGGAGGTTTATTGCGGTACACTTCACCTATAGGTACAATGTGGGTGGAATCATCTCACCTATATGCAGTCTTACTAAAATGTAAAATTACCGACATATTCAAAAAAGGGAATTCAATGGGTCTCAGTGAAGCCGATACTAAAGCGAAGATCATCACCCCACAACTCAAAACTGATGGATGGGCGGAAAACTACATTGTTAGGGAATACTTCTTTACTGATGGACGTAAACTCATTGGTAACAAAAGGGAGAAGGGTATTCTGTGGATTACAACAGCCCATCAACTGTGCTGAAAAACTCAATATTGATTATGTGTATTGGTTCAAACTCAATCTGAAATTTTTAAAATAGATCACAATACAATCATATAATTTTCTGAGTAACTGGTTTCAGCCATTAGCGGGCATTTAAAAAATTAGGAAAAGTTAGATTTTGGTCTGCACTTAGATATGCTGAATATTATTCAGATCTACTTATCTAGTATTTCTGCATGTTAATTAGTTTAGTACTATTGGTTTTCATGGTATTTATTGCCTTAATATAGAAGTTATAGTGTATAATAATTAGCCCCGAAACAATGATTTGGTTAGAAGGTTAGAACCTCAATTAATTAATTTGAAATATAGGAAATAAAATGGAAGTAAAATTGGAATCAAAAGTTTTTTTTCAAAAAAAAACACCACCCTTTTATGTTTTAATTGTCAATCTATTTATTTTCTTTCCTCATGCAGCAAATTCAGATATTCTTAACTCTTCAGTTAAACCTAGTACTACATCAATAGCATATAATTATGGCCTAAATATAACACTTTCAATATCTCATTCTTTAGTTGAATTAAAAAGTATTGTAGCTATAGAGAGTAACAAACAAACAACATCTGTACAAAATAAATTAAGAAAAAAAGAACGTTTTGAACAGATTAAAATGAGTAGTATAATTCCAGGGAAATTATTAATCATTGCTAAAGACAGCACTGACAATGATCTATTTTATAAATTAATTAATGACCCTGGCTTTGTACGGGCTGAAGTCTTTTCAATAAATACTGGTGAACATGAATATTCAAAGAATTTTTACCGTGAGTTAGTCTCTTTATCTCTTATAATAAATAATGAGCAAAATCTAGCTTCTTTAAGTATTTACCGTCCTGACTTGGCTGATAGTAATTATAAATTACGTTTGATTGAAAAACTGGACTTGACAACTTATCTTGAAAATATTTCTCCCCCACCCTCTACACTTTTTCCAGAAGCAGTTAGCGTTACCACCATAATAAATAATGGTCTTTCATCAAATCGCGTTGATATAGCAATATTGGGTGATGGGTATACTGTTGATGAGTTAGATAATTATGCTCATGATGTATCTACATTAATGGATTCATATTTTAATATTGAGCCCTACAGGGCTTATCAGAATTTTTTTAATGTTCATAGAATTGATGTTATAAGTAATGAGTCGGGTATTGACCATCCTGAAAATAGTTTGTACAAGGATACTGCTTTTGATGGAGAGTTTAATTGTTCTAATATACAAAGATTAGTTTGTGTTAATACAAGTAAAGCTATAGATATTGCTTCTGATATGCTGGGAGATGAAGGTCATGATATTATACTTGTTATTGTTAATGATGATGAGTATGGTGGTTCAGGTGGTAGTGTTGCTGTAATTTCAAAGAATACATATACTGTAGATTTAGCATTACATGAAATTGGTCATAGTTTTGGGTTGTTAGCAGATGAGTATGATTATAATTCTGAATTGTGTAGCTTATCTGAGCCAGGCGAACCTAATAGTACAACTGTTACAGAGCGTGATTTAGTTAAATGGGGATATTGGATTGATAGTACAGTACCCTTACCTACAGATATTAGCTATGGTACAACGCCGGGGCTATATGAAGGATCACGTTATTGTTCAACAGGTATGTATCGTCCTACTGATAATTCAATGATGAGATCTCTTGCAAGGCCCTTTGACAAAATAAATGAGGAAGCTTTAATTAAACGTATTTATAATTATGTAGAACCTGTTGATAGCTTTAGCCCTGCAATACTTCCTATTGAAATACAAAATAGCCAATTATTTTCAATAAATATCCCGCCACTTCAGAATAATACAATTATAGCAAACTGGTATCTCAATGATAAATTTGTAAGTAGTGATATTAGCTACAATCTTCTTTCTACTAATTTAATCCAAGGTAGTAATAAATTAACAGTTGAGGTTGTAGATAATACTGATAGTGTTAGAGCAGATCCTAATAATATTCTTAAAAAAAATATATCTTGGAATAATATTACAAAAGGTATTCAAACCAAACCTACTACGCCATCAGAAGTTGATTTATCGCCTTTAGAAGGAGATTCTAATCATACCACGTACTTCTTACTTCAAATTGGAAGTCCAATGATTATTGATGTCTCAGTAGACTATACTACAGAAGATAATACTGCTATTGCTGGAAATGATTATGAATTAATTTCTGGTACAGCAACTATTATGGCAGGAGAAACGCAGACTGCTATTGGAGTTGAGATAATTGGAGATACAATAGCTGAAAGTGATGAAAGCTTTAAATTAATAATTACCAATCCTCAAGGAGCAAATTTTCCAGCAGGAGTAACAGAAATTTCAGCAAGAAAAACAATTGTAAATGACGATTAATGATGCATATAAAAATCTTTTCAGCTTACGCAAAACGTTATGTCTTGTAAAAGTAATTCATCGATTGGTTGCAATGGGTCGATAACGGCCTTTCGGTGTGCGATTTGGTTGCGATTAAATTCTAAAAATGTCAGATTGAGTTTAAGCCAATACATCTTTCAAATTGTTTTTCTTCTGAGCAATCCGATGCTTCAATTTGGTGTAACCCACAAACTTACCCTCTTTGTCCATCGGATTCACATCACATATAAATGATTTCCCAATAAGTTGATTGATTAAGGATTTCATCTCTGTAGCATTAATTTTAGTGGACTCTTTTTTACCCTTCACCAATTAAGGATATATTTTTTCAATAAGGATGATTCTTTTCAGATAAAAGATGCTTTCCTATCCTTTACCTTCTTCAACTTTAATTACTTTAAGGAGAGTTGTAAGGTTACCCTCCTTTTTCTTCCATCTCTTTTATTTTCTTACCTAAAACACTCTTCTTATTTGAACATTTGTTATTGAGTTTGCTGTAACCAATAAAACTTCCATCTTTAGCATTAGAATTGACTTCACAGATAAGACAGTAAGAATCAAACTTCTTCTTCAATATATTTAACTCACCTTCATTGGCGGATTCACCTTTTTTCTTCCCTTCAACCAATGATGTGATGGCTAATATTTCGTCTTTGGTTAAGGTGTATTGACCTTTCAGAAGTTTCACTAACTCAGTGTCACTCTGTTTGAAATGTTCAATATCTTTAATCTGATTGCAGATATTTTGTAACTCTGTGAGTTGGAGGATTTGGAGTTCGATATGTGATTTATCCATATTAATTTCCTTATGTTAAATTAAATTTTATTCTACCCTAAATCACCATATAGCAACAAATAATAAGGATTATTCTTTCAGATGAAAGATGATTTCCTTTTTTTCTTCATTTCTTCTATAAACTCCCCAGCTTCATCAATTTCTTTTCCTACAGCCTTTAGATAGATAATCTTACCATCAGATGATGTATCAATCCTTATTGATTCAAACAGCATCCTTTCCCTATCCTCACAGAAAGCCCTTATTATCTTAGACTTTTGGAGGTACTCATCAAACACTTCATATTCTTCCATTATCCATCCCCTCTGATGATCTTTTTCTGATCTGAATCATTCATCATATCGGAAATCATATTTTTCAATACATCGATCTTCTCAGCATCATTTTTTCTGCTGACCTTCCCATCTGTTGCAAATTTCTGAATCACATTGAACATCAGTGACAACATATCTATCAATGAATGCTTACTTTCCTTCAATTGATTTTTTCGTCTTACTTCGCTTACTTCATTGAATATATCCCTAAACCTCATAATCATCCCCTGTAATCATAAGAACAAACAGTTGAAATCCATTTTCACCATATCGCTCAATCAAATCATCTCTGAAGTAATCCTCCAAATCCATCAAATCAAAATGTGGACTAAAATGTTGTAGGAATTCTTCAACCCCACCCCCTTTAATCAGAATCATCTTTAATAGATTGGAATACAGCATTGCTTCCCATTTACCATTAAATAAATCAGATTCCTTAATTGACTGATAAATCAGTCCTTCAATTTCCTCAGCATCTCTCATCACCAACTCCCTATGTTTTATTTTTATTTATACTCATTCTATGTATCTTTTGGTTTTTACATAGAATCGATGTTGGCGCGCCAATCCGCCGTTGTCTGAGGAGTTAGAGGTGAATCCATATCATCATAAGGATGAAAGTACGATCATTGAATGTAGGGTAGTTTCTGCTAACCTAAGAGGTGAGGAATATTCCTCACCGAATACTATATCGATAACTTATATCAACCCTCTCTGTTTCAACTGACCCTCTGATAACAAACACATCTTCTGATATTCTTTTTTGTATTCATTTTCCAACCGAACTTCATATGTAAGAACATCATCACTTATCCATTTATTGAGTTCAATTAATGTATTTGTTGGATCATTTGAATATGGATAACTATGCGTATCAATGAGTGTGTATTTGTTATCAATATAAATTGGATAATCTATCTTATGTTTTCTCAACACAACCATTGGCATTTTAGTTTCATCATAATCATTAACATCAAACTCAGATTTTATATCCTCTATCCATTTATCAATTCTTTGTGATTCATTCGATTTTCTTTTCTTTTTATTCTTCCATTTCAAATTATTTCCATCCATATCATCATTTCTCCAACTATTTATTGTTACCCTATATTTTACAATTTCTGATTTGTCTTTATAGATAACACACTCTTTCTCTAAGGAAATATTCAAATCAGTCCTATCATTGATTTTCTTCACCGATGATTTAAAAATATCACTTTGGATTTTACTCAATGGATTATCACTGTGGATGTTCATTATCTTCATCAACACATCACTTTCCACAAAGATAGATTTTCCTTTTAATAACTTATAGCCAATCATAAATTTGTATAATAACTTTGAATATTTCTCATTAAATTTATAAACATAATTCTGATGGTATTCGTTATATGATTTAGGTTTATTGAATAGATCAAAAATCTTCTTATCTAATCCAACAGAAAAATATTTTTTATCGTTACTGACTCTAAATTTTAATTTGTATCGCTGTGATGTATTATATGATTTCTGATTAGTTACTATAGCTATATCATCCAATCTTTGAACTGATAATATAAACGAATCCTTTGCATACCTTCCAATTGATTTTTTTATCTCACTAAACCCTATATCAATAGAATCAGTTGGACTCTCAAATCTATCTCTAACCTTAAACCAAATATATTCCATCACATCAACATCGATGTTTTCCAAATTTATGTTTTCATACTCCACTTCACATAACTCTCTATTGATTGTAAACACAGCCATAACACATCTCCTTTATTGGTATATATAGCTATTTTACAAATTCAATTTGGCTTTTTATCCCATTTTGGAAGAAAGCTGTTTTATTTTGGATAAAGACGACTTTATTTTGGATAAAATGTAAGGATATTGGATAAAAGTTGATTCATTTTGGATAAATTCCATAACATCCAACTTTTTCACTTTTAAAATAAGGAATTTCTCAGAGGTAACATCCCTCAAATAAAGAAATCTCTTAAATAAAGAAAAAAGAAATGGTTTTCTGTCTTTCAGACATCTATTGGTAGTGGCTTACGCCACTCCCTATGGTTACAAACCTTAGAGAACCTTATGATACTTATTTTACAATTGTCACTGATTAATAAATTAATTATTGTAAAATAGTCTGTATAGAAATAATTTAACCTGAGGTTATGAATGAATCTTCAATTAACAAAGACCCTTATTGATAAGATCAAACCTACATTAAGTACTATTGATGTTAGTGAAAATTCAGATATAGACAATTATCACTGTACTCTTCTTCAATTTGGAAGAGATAATATTTTACTTATCACTAATGATGTAACTCTCTATTCATTTGTGATCTTCGGACTTAAATCAAAGGACTTCAAAAACATTGAGGAAGTTATCAGAGAATCTGTATTTAAATTACTTATTGAGAGTGGATTTCCACAGAATCAATATGAGAGGGTATTATCTTCGATGGAATCATTCAGTTACTGCAAATCATCGGATAGGAGTATTCTCTCAACAATGACTGAGATGAAAAAATGTATTGGTTATGATTTGGATCAATCACCTTTTGAGATCAACCACTCCATCAATAATATGATATTCAAAAGAACCGATTATAAAAAACCTCATAAATTATTTCAGAAACTATTAGAGGAATCTAAGTAGTTTTCTTTAATATTTCTGATACCATTGGTTCAACATCATCCATACCCTCTTCCCCAATTGATAAGTTATCAATCTCTGATCTGAAGCAACATTTGTTCTTTAACATATAGGTTATTAAATCACTGAGTACCTTTGGACTGAACCCCATCATTGCAATAGATTTAGTAATGAACAGATAGACCTTATGATGGTGTATTACTTCTTTAAGCAATTGTGGATTGGATTCTGTTGAGTACAGAAAATCATCATCTGTTATGAAAAATGGTGACAACCTTTCTTTAAGAAGATTACGTTGGTTATCCATCTCCCTCTTATTCAATGGATGTAATGAATAGATTAGTATCATTGGTTATCACTCCGTTTTGGTTATGATACCTATTTCCATTTCTGTTGAAGAGAACTAAGACGAAATAATCAATTTATCTGTGGTGATAACCATCCTTTTTAGGCATCATCGTAAACTCATTAATTATCATTATTAAACACCTTATTTTATGGGTGAAAAAATCCGATTATCCATTGATTCTGTAATTCCATCCTTATTGCAAAATCCATCACTAATAAAACACAGTGACAACTGTTCTTTGAGTCGATATCCTTTGGATATGAAAGTGAATGTTATTCAATGGATGTAATGAATGGATTAATATCATTGGTTATCACTCCGTTTTACTTATGATACCAATTAATCTTCTATTTGAAGAGGGTGACTAAGATAAAAAAATCAATTGTTATGAGGCAATAACCATCACTCTATTACTCTAAACCATCCATTTTAGACATCATCGTAAACTCACTATTCATCAACTAAAACCACCTTATTTTATAGGTGAAAAAATCCGATTCCCTCTCTGTTCTGTAATTCCATCCCTATTGTAGAAATCGATCATAAATAACTCATAAGAAATAGAATGGGAGTTTAGGGATGGATAATAAAAAAAAGGTCACTTATACATTGGATCAGAGAATCATCAATATCATTGAGAACAGAAGTTATTTATCTGATCAGTCACAGAGTCGATGGTTATCCAATTGTATTCAGTTGGGATTTCAGATGATGGTGGATGATTACAATGAAAATGATAAACAACCATTGGTGGGGGCAAAACGGAAGCGACCGAACACTATCCCCAAAACCTTCACTCTACCAATGGATGTTATCACTACCCTCAATTGGTTCTCTGAGAAGTTGGTGATGAAGAAATCCCATTTAGTAATTGGTTGTGTATTGAACTTTGAAAAAATGGAATCAGAAAAGTTATCCCAACAGATAAAAGAACTAATGGATTCTGTTGAGGATAGTTATTAACTTAAATATACAAATAATTAAATCACTAAAGTATCTTTCAGTCACATAGAGGTTTCTCTCCCTATATATTTTACAATTTTTAAAATACGAATTAACTTTAGTAGTTATTTTATTGGGGATTTTTATAAATAACTGAGTTGGACAACTCTAACCAATTTTGGTCAACCCTACAGAGAAATAGTCAGTGATGGTGTGGAAGGGGTACTGAGACGGTAAAAATGTGAACTGAAGATAGGTTAAGGGACTGTTTACTGATCAATTTTGGTCAACCATAAGGAATTTTGAGCAAAACTTCAGAAAATGCTACCTTTTTTGCTACTACTTCCAAATTGACCGTCACACACCCAAAATTGGGTGAAATGACAACCTTTCAGACAAAGAAAAACCCCCTTAAAAACATATGCTTATAAGGAGGTTTCTCTGATTTTGCTACTAAAAAATTTTAGTAGCAAAAATAGTAGCAAATGGGGTAATTTTCGCCCTTAAAATAAGGGTGATGTTACTATTCTGTTACTATTTTAATTTTACACCGCTGTATCCTATTGATAATTAACAGAATTTAGTGGTGTGGGTGGTATTTACATCATGCCGCCCATGCCACCCATGCCACCCATGCCACCCATGCCGCCCATATCAGGCATTCCAGGAGCTGCACCTTCACTAGCTGGGTCATCAGCAACCATGACTTCTGTGGTAATCATTAAG
>Ga0233443_1002878_pt1 | contig 12633 bp, 13 predicted proteins | sample SI_123_September_2_FD_182784 | JGI IMG/M metagenome (GOLD analysis project Ga0233443, IMG submission 182784) | Seawater microbial communities from Saanich Inlet, British Columbia, Canada - SI_123_September2016_200_MG | ecosystem: Environmental > Aquatic > Marine > Inlet | place: Canada: British... | reverse complement strand
TCCTTTTTCTATCACGCTCAACATTTTCAGCAATTTCATAACTACCTTCATTTTTAACAACTTTTAAAATGGTTAATATGATTAATTTAATATCAATCAAAATGCCCCACTTATTAAATAACTCAATATACTGATTATCATAGATAACCTTCTCATTCCAGGACAATTCATTACGCCCACTTACTTGCGCTAAACCCGTTACCCCTGGTTTCATATCAAATCGGCTCTCAAATTTTGAAGAAAGTTTATCAAGATCACCCAGCTCATAAGTTACAGGGGGGCGTGGCCCAACAAATGACATGTCGCCTTTAATAATATTGATTAACTGCGGAAGCTCATCAATACTGGTATTTCTTAAAAAATTTCCAAATTTTGTAATCCTGCTATCATTTTTCACATTAAAGATACCTGCATCCATGCCCTCGGCACCCACTACCATTGATCGGAATTTATAGATATTAAATGGGCGCTTATTCAATCCAAGTCTAGCCTGGCTAAAGAATACCGGCCCTTTGGAATCCAGCCTAATTCCAGCAATAATTAAGACCAATAATGGCAACATTACAATCAAGCCAAATACTCCAAAACACAAGTCAAAAATTCGTTTGATAAAAAGATTAAATGTGTGCATCTACAGCTTCCTTATTATCTTAAAAATCACTTTCATAAAAGGCTGAGACATATTGCCGTATTTCAAGTTATTTGCAAAACCATGACCTACAAGGGATACAATCCTCTCGTTGCTATTCAGATGACGCTTGCTGGTGAGTTGAAGCAGGGGGTGAGTAGTTACTCTCTTTAAATGATCCTCAAGCCTGAAAATATAATACAAATCTTCTTTGTAAACTCTGATACCTTCAAATACATTTAATCCAAACTGAGTTGAAGCGGACAATACTGGTAAAGTAGCATTAATTTGTCTAACAAAATTATTGTTATAGTAAATGTAATAGTCTTTCATAAATTAATTATTGATCTGATTGAAGAATAAGTGCAATAAGTGAGCCTCATTGAGAGTCCAATTAAAAGTTCAAAAATGTTACTTATTTTATTTTTATACATAAATAAATAGGGATAAGTATCATATTTTAGGTTTGTTAAACCTCTTCTTGAATAGCTATTTTTATCTACTTGCATGTAAACTAATACTTCATTAGTATTCTGAATTTTTAATCCATTAATTATGGCATTAATCCAAAGCAAGTAATCTTGACCAAGTCTTGCATCTGGATAACCCCCGATATCTAATATTTTGTTTCTGTTAAAAAATACACTAGGGTGATTCATAGGGTTTCTAAACTTAATAAATCTTCGTATCGCATTAAATGTAGTAGGTACGGTTCTACCGGAAAAAAAATTGGGGAAGGATTCAAAGCATAGAATATTTCCTCCCAGTATATCTATATCAGGATTTAAACTAATAATTTTTATTTGTTTTAAAAATCTATCTTTGGCACATACGTCGTCTATATCCATCCTAAAAACCCAATCATTAGTACACAATCTCATTCCATAATTAAGTGCATATGCCAAACCCATATTTTCATTCAACCTAAATATTTTTATTGGTAAAATTCCCCTCCATTTTTCAATATCAATAAGAATCGATTCTTCAATTGGCCCATCAATTATAAAAATAATTTCATTTGGAATATTTTTTTGATTTTTAATACTCTCAAAGCAACGATTTAACTCCTCAACCGTATTTTTTCTATAAATGCTTAGAAGTAATGAAGTTTTCAATTGGAATAAATTTTATGTAAATAAACAATAATTTTCTGCATGTATAGTCTTATGATTCTTTTTTAGCTGAAACATGATAGCCTGCTGTAAATTCTTTTTGCTGATAGATACTTTCCCATAAAAAACAGAATATTGGATTTAGAATTAAAAGAATCGGAGAAAAAATGATTAATGAAATGAAAGCAATTAGCTTACGAAGTAGACCTTTGTTATCAACCATTACTTCTAAAAATGATTTTATAATGGTTAAACCTAAAGCAAGATAAGTTGTATGGAGCGAACCATTTGGTTCAATATTCAATTCAGTGAAATTATTCTCGGTGAGAAATTTTTGATACCAATATTTAGTATATCCACCATAGAAATGATATGGCTCTTGATGCAACCCTGACTGTAATGGAGCTGTAATCAATAAGACCCCCCCTGGTTTTAGTATACGTGAAAATTCTTTAATTGCAGAAACAGGATCTGGAATATGCTCAATAACCTCAGTACATAAAATAACGTCATATGATTTATCAGGAACAGGAATATCTAGGATATCACTAACAAAATCTATCTTGCCATAACCCTCCTGATTTTGAATTTGTGAATCTGATAATTGAGCAAAATCCTGCGTGAAATACTCACAATGACTAAACTTCTCTCTATGTGGACAACCACCTGCGCCAATATCAAGAACTTTTGACCCATTAGATATATTATTTGCCTGCTTTATCAACCATTTATTTCTCCGCATTCTGTTGTATGCAAAAATCCTTTCCAAAGGTTTAAAAACGCTAAATAGAAACACTTTTAAAACAATTATTTTATTTTTCTTCATAAGATATTAAATTCAAATTTGATTAGAATATTTTAATTAATTCAGAGGAATTTTTCATTGTGTCAAAATCTTGCTTCACCTTAATTCTACCATTGCTGCCTACTTTTCTGCTAAATTCAGGTTTATTCATTAATTTAAATATAGCATTTGCGACTGCTTCAGAATTTTTTTGCTTTACTAAAATACCAGATTTACCATCAACCAACTCCTTTGTGCCTCCACAATCTGTAGCGATTACTGGAATTTCATACGACATTGCCTCCATTAATGATACAGGAATCCCTTCAAAAACATCTGGAATACTAATTGAAGAGCTAATAACAATATCAACTTCATTATTATTATATTTATTTAAGAGTTTGTGGTGATCAAGATTTCCAGGAAAATAGCAATGATTAATCAAATTTAATTCTTTTACTTTTTTCTGGAGCTCATTTAACAATGGTCCACTACCATAGAAAAACCATTTAAAGTTAGAAACCCCTATATCAATTAATTTTTTAGCTGCTTCAATCGCATAAACATGCCCCTTATGCACTTTTAATTCTGCAGGTGTTACAATTATAAGTGGGTCATTGACAATACTTTTTTCCTTTTTAAAACCTTTAATATCAACTCCTAAGTGGACCATAGTTATTTTTTTTGATAAAGAGGGGCCAATAAAATTGGATAAATCATTTGCAGTTATTTGTGAAATTGTCCTGCATTTTGATGCAGAACGTGATTGGAATAAAAGAGATCTTTTATATTTGGAATTTAAGATTGATGATGAATGAAGTGTATAACTCCATGGCACTTTTAAATTTGAAGAAATAATATGTGCCATAACTGCAGTTGAAGTAGTTGAAAATGAATGGATATGGTCAACGTTTCTGCTTTTAAGGATTTTTGCTAAAAAAAGGGATTTTGGCAATATTATTAATCCTTTAACAAAATCAATTATAGTATTTGATTGCTTGATGATTTCAATTAAAAGTTTAAGAAATAGGAAAGGCCTAAATAAAATGTTTCTGAGTAAAAAAATAAAAATAGTCCAGTTTAAAAATGGCAAATCAATTAAGTTTGAAGTAAATTTAACTGCATCCTGATTTGTTATTTTTCCTTGTCCAGTTCTTGGAATAATAGTTATTTCACTCCCTAGATCTAGTAATGAGTTTATTTCATTAATAGCCCAAACCTCGGATTTTCCAAATGGGAAAGAGGATGTAATAATCACAATTTTTTTATTCATTTCATCACCTTCTTCTAAAAAATGCAATCGTCGAATTATTAGCTAAAAGCAATAATACCAACCCCGGAAGTAGAATCATCCAATAGAATTGAATAAATGCAGAAATTTGACCTTTCATTACCAAAGCTATGACTAATACTGAAATAGAAAGCATAGCTTTATTATGCCTTCTGTTATTTGATCGAGATAATCTGCTCCAAAGAGCCATAAATAAATTCCAGAATAAAGCATTGTAAAATACCCCAAGCAGACCTAATGCATTGTATCCTTCTACAAAATAATGATATGCCCAACCCACTCCACGGTCATTCTCAATTCCAAGTCCCCGCTCCAATATCGTTGTGGTCAAATAAGGATATTTAAGTAAAACCAATGAATTTGCAAGATTAGATTTAACAACTTCTAATGGATCAATAATATTAAATTGCATTGAAACAAATAAAGTGTGAGATGGGAGGAAATAATCTTGCAATAACATGGTAGTAAACGAATCTTGATCTAAAAATTGTGACTCACTGCTTTCATGGTTAAAAATTGAAGAAAAGCCAATATTTTCACCTTGAGTTCTAATATCTCGTAAAATTGTTAACGCACTAATGACGAAAAAGGCACTTACCATTAATATAAATATTTTTCTTTTTTGATATTTAATTGTTTTGATAATGGGGGATAGTTCATAAAAAGCGATGCCAATAAAAAAATAAAGAATGGAACTTCTTGTTCCTGCAGCAATACCAACTTTTAAAAAGAATGATAAACACAAAAGAAATAATATAAATGAAAATATTCGTTTTTTAATTTTATTTGATTTATCTCTAGCTAGTGTATATAGAATAAAATTGCAAAGCGTAAATATCCAAAAACCAATTCCAAACCACGGACCTCCCATTGAGTTTCCTCCTCCATATCCAAAAAGTCCTCTGTATCTTTCAAAATATAGATTTAGCGCTAAGTAAATTAGAATAGCAATTAAGAAAAAAAAGTATTCGCCATAATTTAGGCTTGTTGATTTTACGATATAGATATCTTTTTTGTCATTTGCAGGATTCATCTTTTTGTATAATAAAAAAGTAAAAAAAAATGAAAAAAACATAAAAGCCCAATACTTGTAAAATAGCATTGGGCCAAAATAGGCACCATATAAATCGGATAATTCAGGAAAATATGCATATCCAATTTGAGCAAAAATTGTATAAATATATAGCATAAAAAAAGCCAATGCATGCAGATCATGACCTCTTTTCATCATAAATCTTATGCTATAAAAAACAAATAATGAAAGTATTAATATTAAAAATAAAGGCAGCATTATGATTTATTTGATAATTTTAGCTGACTCATTAATATCAACTTGATTTCTTCTATTTCTTTTAATTTTAATACAAATTTAGAAAACAAAATGTACACAACCGAAAAGAGAAATAGACAAACGGCAATTGAAACTAATTGTGAAGTAATATTTGAAATGAATGGTAAACTCAAAGTTACAAATAGGCTAGCAAATATAACAGCAATAGCATTTTTCAAAATAAAAAATAAAAAATTATTAGTTAAAAATTCTACTTCTTTGTTTTTTGCCAAGTGAACGGTCATAAAAAATAGAACTGCAAAGGTCAGTGCATTTGCTATTCCAATTCCGACAAATGAAAATTTTTCTTTTAAAACACCTGCAAGCACAAAAAAGATAATTGGGATTATTAATCCAAGCCTGGCAATATTTTTAAATTCTCTTCTTGAGTAAAAAAACGTTCTTAACAAGTTTAGACCTCCGATAAAAACAGCTGCCAAAAGATACCATGGAACTACACTTGACAGATTATTTACTGATTCAGCATCAAATGAACCTCTTTGATAAAAAAGGGTAAGAATTGGCACTCTTAAAGCAATAAATGCCCCTGCAGCAAACATAGCTATTAACAATACATACCTTAACGTTTGTTCAAATTTATATAACGATGATTCCCCTTTTCCATTAGCAAATTTATCTGCCAGATCAGGTAATGAAACAATTGAAATTCCCATACTTACAGCCACAGATAAAAAACCCGCAAAACTTTGAGAATACCCTAAATAGGAAATACTTCCAATTTCCAGCTTAGAAGCCCAAAAATAAGATATTGGCGCAAGTATGGTAAATGGTAACAAGGATAAGGTGACTAAAAAAGATTGCTCTAATAATAGTTTTTTGTAGGGTATCTGTTTAATGTTAAAACTAAAAAAGTTTAAAGAAATTTTTGAAGCTTTTAAAAGAATAATAAATTGGAGTGTAAATGCAATACAAAATCCAAGTGAAATACTACGTACTCCCAATTCCTTATGAAATAACAATACAATGATAATCATAAAAAAGGCGGGTAATACTGAAGTCCAGGCTACTTTAATAAATTGTTTATTGTAATTTAATATAGCCGACAAATAGCCCGACATGATGGCAAATCCCGATCCGATCCAGACCATCAAAGAAACTTGAATGCCTGTATGTCTCAAATAAACTGAATTTTCAGGAATAAATAGATCCATATTTACAACTGAAATGAGAAAACCAATTAAGATAAATAAAACACCAAAAACTAATATAAATATCCATATTGAATCAATAAATTTATTAAGTTCTAATTGGTTTGATTTGAATTTTGCAAAGGTTGGTATTAAAACTGATGAAAAAATAATTGCAGATATCCCTGTTACAATCGCTGGCACAGATAATATTTTGAAATATATATCCATCTCAACCGATGCTCCAAAGGAGCTTGCAAAAACTATTTGAGCAACAAAACCTAAAACACTACTTAAAATAAGGAATATTGTAACTATTAATGTATTTTTGAGCATTTATTTTTTTAAGATAGCAACATTTAAAGTTATTTAAAAAGATGTAAAAATTTTTGTATTACGTAAAATATTGTGGTGTATATTTTTAAATTAAATACTTGAAATTTGCTGTAATTTTCAAATGTATTTCCATTTAATAAATAGCCTTTATTTTTTAAATAGGTGTAAGTTTCTGGTAACCATTTTCCTTTAACTATACCGTGATAATAGGTTATCAATTTGGTTTCATAAACAGAATAAAAGTCAAAGTTTTTATTTCTTATATTGCCATCTTTTTCAAATTGCCAGGCATTTTCGCCTGACTTTAATAAATTTAAAAGCAAATCTTTTTTAATTAAATTTAAAAATAGAGAATTACGGTATTTCGTAGTGGGACTTAACTTATATAATTTTTCATTAAATCGCTTCCCTCTGTCAAATTCTTTTTTTCGTAGAGCTACCGAATCTAAATCATTTTCAATAGCAATCTTAAAAATTAATTTAACTTCTTCCAGATTAAATTTGGTAATAAAACTATCATCAAAAATAAAAAAAATTCTTTTTTTCTCAATTTTTAACAAACCTTTTTTTAAAGTGTCAGACCAATTATGATCGTCACCAACCATTAGGTCTTTTACTCTTTGATCTTCAGAAGAGGTAAAATTATTTAATAAATAAACAGGATGTGGACAGCCAGGCCAAGCATTAAAAAAATGATCAATACAAGGTTTCCACGTTACTTTAAATTTATCACAAGATAAAATAACAATGGCAATATCATCAACTTGCATAAAAATATTATTTTAAATAAAACTCGTTAATTTTTTCACAAACATAATCTATCTGTTCATTTGTAAGCCTGGAAGATGATGGAAGCCACAAACCTTTTTCTCCAATTTCATTAGAAACTTTATGTTCGCCTTCTAAATTATATGCTTGTTGTTTATTTATAGGTGGGTACATAACTCTAGAACCTATTTTATTTTGTTTTAACGAAGCCATTAATTCCTCTCTATTTTCGACCTTAACATCAATAAACCATGGTGTTGTATATTCTAAATCTTGATGAAAAAACTGTACTTGAGCAACACCCTTTAATTCATTTTTATACTGAGATAATATTTCTTTATTACGTCCAACTCTCCATGCAAGCTTTTTCATTTGCTCAATACCTATACAGGCTTGTAATTCAGTAAATTTAAAGTTAAAACCTATTTCATCATGAATGTCATTGCCACCACCTGATCGACCAAAGTCTTTTAATTTTCTAAGCTTTTCTGCAACCTTGTCGTCATTGGTAATAATCGCCCCGCCTTGGCCCGTTGATATAATTTTTGGTGCAGAAAATGAAAAACTACCTACCAAGCCGGCTGTGCCAATATGTCGACCATCAGGATAAAAAGAGCCTAAAGACTGTGCAGAATCTTCAATTAAAATAATATTATTTTCTTTGCATAATTTTTCGAATGCACTGATACCTACTCTAGGATAGCGACCATTGGCAGACACTAGCATTATGGCTTTTGTTTTAGAAGTTATTGCCTGCTTAACTAGTTCAATATCTAGGCAAAGCGTCTCTTTTTCAACATCAACAAAAATAGGCTTAGCTCCAAACATTTTGATAGAGTTAGGTGTGGCAATCATCGTATAATTTGGCACGATTACTTCATCACCTGCCTCAATACCAACCGCCATCGCAGCAAGCGTTAAACTTATCGTACCATTGTTTACAACAATACAATGTTTCGAGCCCGTATATTCAGCTAGCATTTTTTCAAACTGTTCGGTTCTTCTAAACTCAGTAATAAATCCACCCTCGTCCATATATTCACATATAGCTTTCTTTTCTTCTTCTGCGAACCATGGTCGCATTTGCATTATAAATTCCATTTACATTTTCTCTTTATATTCTAAAAAACTTTTAAAAGTTTTTTTATTTTTCTTTCCTAAATAGCCATTAGATAAAGCCTCTTTTAGTAGTTTTGGTACATATACAGATTCATCTGACTCATTCAAATTGTTCAAAATATTATACGTAATATCAATTCCTACTAAATCCACTATATCAAATATATTCCTCCCTCCATATAAATGTTTATACACTCCAAGAATAGCACTCATAGAATAATTATATTTTTCAATTAACTTAATAGCTGTTGATATTTCTTCAAATAATATATAGTTTGCAATATAGGCCCTATTATTTTTAACATTTACAACATCAAATCCTATTTTATTAAATAAACCAATCAGGGCAGCTACTTCTTTACTTGAGGTATGCTCTTTTGTCAAATATACCTCTATTAATTTAATTGTTATAGGGTTAAAAAAATGGATTCCTGAAATATTTTTATTTATTTCAGAGGGAGAAAATGATGATGTATTTGTAATGTAAGGTTTATCATTTTTTTTAGATATATTCTCATAAATTTCTATTTTTTTATCTAAATTCTCATCAATGCATTCAATAGTTAAATTATTAGGTAAATCATTTATATCTGTATACAATTCAAAAACTAAACTCTTAATTTCTAAAGACAGCAAACGGGAAATTATTTTTACGTTTCTTTTTATTTTATCTTCAGGGATATCTTTTCTCGACAATATATTTACCTTGTATCCTGATAAAATAAGCACAGAGGATATTTGCCTTCCCATTACACCATATCCTAAAATATTAATTTCCATAATAATCCCTATATAACAACTCTACTTGTTTTAAATATTTATCTTTACCTCTTCTTTTAACTAAACCACCTTCACTGTCTTTAATTAAATACCAAGCTTTATGGTTTTTTCTATTTCTAACTACAATATTTGCAGATGTAGCCATTCCTTCGTATAATATTGTATTAGGTAATACAATATTATTAGCACCAACCATTACATACTTCTCGAAAACAATTTCACCAAATATTGCACCATAGCTAAATTCTTCTGGTACGGTAGGATAGTCTAATCCACAAGTTAAATAATTTGATGTTCCTGCAAAAACTCTAGAACCTGATGATAAAGCTGACAAGTCACTGAATGTAACTTTTGATTTACTAGCTGATATTGTGCATGAAGCAGCAATATGTACAAAGTTTCCAATATTAACTTCTCCTGATATATAAGTAAAATCATCTATTATTACATTGTCACCAATAGTTACTTTCTCTGGATTTCTAATTCTTACAGTTTTACCTATAATTACATTTTTTCCACATTTTTTTAAATCAGCAATACTAAAAAAGATATTATTATTCATCAAACTTTCTCTTATCCTTATCTACAGAAACAAATGGGCCATTTTTAGATTCAATGATTTGCGTATCATCCTCTAATATTTCATAACCATGGCCGCCATAACCAAATACTGCCAAATCCCCTTGATACAAAATATAGTCTTGGAAAAATTCTTCTTTTTCAGTAAAAAGCAATACTTTTACAGAGCCTCGTTTTACATAGATAGTCTCTTGTGTACGGGTTGCGGTTCTATCAAACTCTTTGTGAATATGAGAATCAAGTTTTCTGCCTTTGTCATACCACCAAGACCCTACTTGCACAAAAAGCTCATCTGGTGTTATAAAATTAAGGCCTTTCACCCAATCTTTATCTCTATAAATAATGGAAATTATTTGTCCATCATGTGTAATTGTTTCCATTTATTTTGCATCCCTATTTGATAAAATTGGATTGTCTGATAGCCACTTAACCCCAATACTGTCATCATTCCAGCTCACTGAAAATTGCTCATCTGCGTCAATATAATCTCCATCATAAGCTAATTTATAATGGTAGACAGCTTCTGAACTTTTAACATAATAAGCATTGCCCATATTGGGAGGAATTAGAATTAATTGCTGACTATCTTGACTTATTGTAAAACTTTGCCAGTGTTTATAAGTAGTCGATTCTTTACGCATATCAACAACTACTTGCTGGATTTCTCCATATACGCAAGTTACCAATTTCCATGATTTCGTGTCGCCATGTATACCCCTTAGAACATTATGCTCAGAAGTTGAGAATTTATCATGCTTAAAGTGTAAATCATCTGGCAATAACTCCTCCACCTCATCTTTCAAAAATGAAGTCCAGATGTTACCTCTTGTGTCTTCTGAAATTGATGGTGTTAAAATATAAACACCATCAATTTCAGTGGATTCTTGTATATCAAACTCTATACTCATTCTTTTCCGCCAAAGTCATCATTCTCAAGGTCATATTTAACCATGCCAGAAACCAATTCTTTGAATGTTACCTTTCTCTCCCACCCAAGTTCTTTTTCAGCCTTAGATGGATCACCTAACAATAATTCAACCTCTGCTGGTCGGAAATATTTTTCATCCACCTCTACCAAAACCTCTCCAGTTTTTTTATCAATACCTTTTTCATCAACACCGCCACCTTGCCAATTAATATCTACATCTATTTCTTTAAAGGCAGCTTCTACAAATTCACGCACGGTATGAGTTTCACCTGTTGCAATGACATAATCCTGTGGCTTGTCTTGTTGGAGCATTAGCCATTGAGCATAGACAAAATCCTTTGCATGACCCCAATCACGCTTAGCATCCATATTACCCAACCTCAATACCTTTTGCCTTCCTTGATGTATTCGTGCAACTGCCTGAGTAATTTTTTTTGTTACAAACGTTTCTCCGCGTCGAGGAGACTCATGATTAAACAAAATACCATTGCAAGCAAACACATTATATGACTCACGATAATTAACTGTTACCCAGTATGCATAAAGTTTGGCTGCGCCATAGGGAGATTTAGGATAAAACGGTGTTGTTTCACTTTGAGGTTCTGTACCAGGAATACCGCCAAAAAGCTCTGAAGTAGAAGCTTGATAATATTTACAATCTGGGCCTAAATCACGAACTGCATCTAATAGTCGTATAGCGCCTAGTCCAACCACGTCAGCAGTATATTCTGGCACTTCAAATGATACTGCTACATGTGATTGAGCCCCTAGATTATATATTTCATCTGGTCGAATATTCATTAGCAGTCTATGTAAATTACTTGAATCTGTTAAATCCCCATGGTAAGTAAACATTCTTTCATGTTCAAATATATGCTCTATTCGCTGTGTGGTAAACACTGACGCACGCCGTAAAATAGCGTGTACTTCATATCCTTTTTCTAATAACAATTCCGCTAAATATGAACCGTCTTGTCCGGTAATTCCTGTTATAAATGCTTTCTTCATATTAACCCTTATTGACTTTATTATTATATTCTCTATACCAAACCGCAAAGTTCTCAACACCCTGCTTAACACTCATGCTCGGCTTGTAGCCAAACTGCTCTACTAAATCATCTACATCTGCATAGGTGTCTGGTACATCTCCTGGTTGCAGGGGTAGTAGTTCTTTTTCTGCTGTCTTTCCTAGTGAGGTCTCTAATGCTTCAATATAATCCATTAACTCTACTGGATTGTTATTGCCAATATTATAAACTCTGTATGGTGCACTGCTCGTTGCTGGATCTGGGTTATTACTATCCCAATCTGGGTTTGCTGGCGCTGGTCTATCTAGTATTCTAATAATTCCTTCTACGATATCATCAATATAAGTAAAGTCTCTTCGGTGTTTTCCGTAGTTAAATACCGTAATAGGCTCATCATTCATAATCGCCCTGGTGAACTTTTGTAGTGCCATATCGGGCCTATCGTAAGGACCGTACACAGTAAAGAATCTAAGACCTGTAGTCGGCAAGTCGTAAAGATGAGAGTAAGTATGCGCCATTAGCTCATTAGCTTTCTTGGTGGCAGCATATAAGCTTACTGGATGATTAACCGCGTCATGTGTAGAGAATGGCTGCTTGGTATTAAGACCATAAGTAGAGCTTGATGAAGCGTACACAAGATGTCCTACTTTATTATGTCTACAACCTTCTAGGATATGGGCAAAACCTACTAGGTTGGTATCAATATAGGCTAGAGGATTCTCGATAGAATATCTAACACCTGCTTGCGCTGCTAGATTAACCACACCTTCAAATTGATGATCTTTAAATAGCTTGGCCATCG
>Ga0233443_1002875_pt1 | contig 12642 bp, 8 predicted proteins | sample SI_123_September_2_FD_182784 | JGI IMG/M metagenome (GOLD analysis project Ga0233443, IMG submission 182784) | Seawater microbial communities from Saanich Inlet, British Columbia, Canada - SI_123_September2016_200_MG | ecosystem: Environmental > Aquatic > Marine > Inlet | place: Canada: British... | reverse complement strand
GGCTGCATCCAATCCTTCACTGGAATGGATTGCCATGACATTCAGACGAACCGGATTGGAAAGAATGCGCCGGTCATCTGCTCGCGCTTTCATCAGCACTGCAAACCCAGCCATTTGCGCAGCGCGGTCATCGATATCCAAGCCATAGAGATTCTTCTCAAGGATCAAGCGGGGAATATCCTTCAGCCGGTATCCACGTTCCAGATAGATTTTTCTGAACAGGTCATATGCTTCGACAAGGATATGACCTGACCCACAGGCCGGGTCTAGCAAGGTCAGTTCTTCTGGGTTTAGTTCCTTCGGAGTGATTTCAGCGAGTTGCGTCTGAACTTCATGTGTTTGCTCGGCGGGTTCTATGTAAAACTCCATACCATCCTTCAGCGGCGAAGATGGGTAGGTAGCCATCCACTGATGTCCCAGTGAATTCTGCACCATGTACTTCACGATCCAGTTCGGCGTGAACAACTGTGTGGCGGCAGGAATATCTTCCGACTTCACCACCTTGCCAATGACCTGATCTTTCTTCTCAGAGATATAGAACTGGTAAAGCCAGCCAATGATTTCAATTTCCTGCCAGTCGGCTTCATCAATGTCGTTCACCAGTTGGCGGATCAGGGAATCTGAATGCAGCAGATTATCTGGCAGCAGCAGTTCGGTTTCGTCATCGATCTTTTCGAACAGGAACGGCATCGATCCATTCAAGGCATTGCACTGGGCTATCAGTAACAGCCGGTAGAGTTCAGCGTCTTTGCTACCATCCAACTTCAGGTCTTCGACAAGACCTGTGTCCAAACCAGCCAGATCAAGATGTTCCGCATGTTCAAGAATTTCGGGTAGATCGCCACCATCTGGGTGGCTTAACACTCTGTACCCGTGATCCAGATAGCCATGCACTTCCATATAACGGATAGCTAGAAAACGGTTAAACCAAGTGTAGGCTACTTCTTCAATGGTTTGATAAAAGCCGCGAAGTTTGATCCGTGCAGCCAGTGTCTTGCGTTGTGCACCGACCTTCTTGGGGAATGCTTCGCCATCGATGATTACGACATCACCCTGTTCCTGCATGGGAACGATATCAATCTCGGATATACCAAACTTGGCGGCACGAGCAATAGCGGCAGCGATGAAATCCTGTCGAGCTTTGGGCGCATAGTTCTTTATGGCAGTACGATTGATGGACACTTGGTATTCCTCTTGAGGATCAGCGGATTTCTACACGCTCGTTGCTATTGATGGCTGCTTCCAGTTCTTCACGAAGCTTTTCTAGAAAGGCGTCCACGTCTTCCTTGTTCTCAAGAAAGTTTTGCGATACCAGCTTGCTAGGTTCGACCACACGGCGTTTCTTTGACGGCTTGGGCGCTGGTGCTGGAATGTCCTTATCACTACCTTGTTCCGGTTGAGATGCAGGTTTCGCCTTTGCTGCCGATTCAATTGTTGCAAAGGCGTCATCCGCCGCATCCAATGCAGAACTCTGTAGCTGGTAAATGTGGGCAATACTGGTTTGCTTTTCAACATTAGCCTTGATGGTTTGGATGGGTGAAAGACACTGGTTCCTGAGTTCAGAAGATGCGCCGACATCGTCCAATTCCGCCTTTACCTTGGCGATATGCCCGTCGATTTTCTCAATCGCATTGTTGCGGCGTTTCTTGATTAAGGCATCGTTGACTGCACTAACCTTTGTAATAAGCCCATCGGCATCCTTGATCATTCCATAAGGGGCAGCATTTTTCAGGATATCTTCAATGCGTCTGAGGTTTGCTGTCGCATCCGCATCTTTAACAAGTTCCTGCCGATTTAGATCAAACACCCCATGTGCCTTGCGCAGTTTTTCCCATGTGGGTTTTTGCGAAGTATAGAAATTCTTGAGTTCACTCACAGTGTCGGACAGGTCATTGAAATCATCCTTGAACTCAATGAAGTGTCCGATGAACTGGAAGCTATCCTGTATAGCCAAAGCCTTGGCGACGACACCTGACGCATCTGCAATATCCGAAGCGCCCGGATAGTTCCCGGTATCAGCTAGTGGTTTCCATTCACCTAGACAGGTCTTCCACGATTCAAGTTCATCTCGAATATGTGCCGTCAAGTTATCTTCTCCGTCGGGAGCAATATTCCCAAACACTTCCAATGCGACATTACGGGCAGTCTGTAGCTTGCCATGGTCAACAGTTTGGCGCTTTACCACGGTGATATTACGCCACTTGTTTGGCCCATCTATTGCAGCATAAATATTGTCAGTCGATAAGGTTCCGCCGCTTCCCGTAAGACTAAGTTCGCCCATCATCACAAGGCGCACGACCAACAGAACGGATTCCCAGTCATGCCAGCCATAGGGTCGATGACCAAAGCGATCCGAAACCAGATCATATAGCACGACTCTGTGGTTATTGCTGGCCATCAGACTGACGTAGTTGACGACTTCCTTTAAAGCTTCAGAGTTGGTTTCACCACCTTCAAGACCCAAGCCTTCATCAGGTGGCGCAGCCAGAACTGCACGAATTTCCCGTTGTGGGTCGGTCGATGGATGTTTCAGGTAACCCAACTTCGGGAAGGTGTTCTGGATGAGATAGCTCAAGGATTCATCAACACCTGCACTGACAGAACCTTTGGGCTGTGCGCGGGACTGGCCAGCAGCATAAAACTTGGCTTCCATCATCAGCCGGTCAACAACAACATTCAGGCGTTCCCTGCGCTGGCGGTTATCATCCGCACATTGTTGTAGGATTTTCCGTGTTGTTGGCGTTGCAGTTCCATCGTTTTTGCGAGTGATGTATTTGTCCGTTTGCAGATAGGTCCGAATTTCACGGGCCAACGCTGGGTCGTCTTCCAGCTTAATAACCACCTGCCCATCATCGATGGTGCTTTGATTGATACACTTGGCATCGTTGTAAACATCGTAATCATCAGCCATTGGCGTAATAACCGAGAGAATCAGGCTACCATCCGTTTTGTTGCCGTAAGGGTGCAAGTCACACAAACGGGTGACATCGAAATCCTTCTTGTTCAGTGGATAACGGTATTTGCGAATGTCTTTTAGAACATCGTCATAGATAAGTTCACCAAGGAACTTCACCTCTTCAGATGTATTGAGATCAACATCCTTGATCTCGCGGTTGATGTCGCGTTCTTCGTTGGTCAGGAAGAAATAGTCTTCACCATTTCGGCTAACCAAGGTTTGGCCTTCAAGCCGTTGCAAGCTGGCTTCGATCTGGTCACGTAAATCACGGCGACTGGCATCGATATGATCGACGAACAGCGTAATCAGGTTTTCAACGTTGCCGGTGATTTCATCCACATACCGGATCAAGAACAGAGTTTTCAGAACTTGCGCATCAAATGCTTCGAGGCTTGGGTTAGTGTCCACACTTTGAATTGCACTACGAACGATTCCTTCGAGGAAGCTTTCGATGGCCGGATAAAACCGATAAAGCGGAGTCAGCACTCCAATGTCATCATCAGAAACATCGATGGCGGCGGTCTGGAACGCATCCAGCATTGAACGTTCGCCCTTCGCCAAATGAGCACCCGTTGCACCGGAACGTCTGGTGCTTTCAAAAACCTTCTGCACCAACTGGAACTGGTATGGCGCGAAGGGATAAACGGCAACAAAGTCTTCAACATCTGCATATGCTTTGAAGGTCATACCGGTATTCTTGAAACTGAGAATATTCTTGAGAATATCGGACTTGTCATTATAGACCTTTGCCAGTTCGGCCTTGGCACCGTCCACCTTGCTCAACAGGCGCTTCTGGATTACTTCGTCGGCATTGGCACCGGATAACGACAGGCGTGTCTTGAAACGCCCCTGAATCTTGGAAAAATCATTTGCTGCGCCAGACCTGAGATCACCCAGTACAGCTTCCATATCCTCTTGTGAGGTAACCACCACCCATGCCCTGCCACCACAAACGGTGCCAAGGTTTTCTGTGATCGTCTGCAGGTTCAGCATTAACGGCGTTTCCTTGCCAATGAACTGCCCAACTTCATCAACAAGGAACATGATTCGGTGGTTCTTGCCCTTGCTATCGAGATATTCCTTCACCCACTTGGCAAGGTTCTCAATAGACAGGCTAAAATCGCCCTCAAAGCGTTCCAACCATGCATCAGCGTCCTTGATGTCTTGCTCCAATGACTTGGATAACGCCGCCGTTAGACCTTCTGAGTGGAAGTTGTAGGCGTCGCGTTGCAGATACCAATCTTCACCTGTTTCATCTTTGAATGAGTTTTTGAATTCTTCGTATTTCCCTTGCTTCACAAGGTAGCGTTCCATATGCGCTATATGCGGATGATCGCCACTGAAGCCAAGGCGTTCGTTAAACACTTTCAGGAACACACGTAAGATCACATCGCGCCCATCGGCGTTGTCTGCTTTGGTATCTATATTGAACAGGATCACATCAGTGTCAGCCCCAGCGGCACGTTTGATATCACCAGCCAGTAAAGGGTCCTGAATCTTATCTTTGAAGAAATCAATGGCCCGTTGGGTAACACCATCCTTGGTGACTTCCCTGTTCTCCAGCAGGTAGGAAAGAATTTTGATGAAATGGGACTTACCGGAACCGAAGAAGCCGGATACCCATACACCAACTTTACCCGCCACGGACGGATCGTTCGGGTTATCAATAGCATTCAGGTAGGTATCGAGGAATTTGCGAAGGTGGATATCCAGTTCCTTGGTGACAACGAACTCTTCCAGTTCCTGCCACACAGAATCCACATCCATCTGTTCGGCTTTGATCACGCCATTAATCGGTCGATCAATCGGCTTTGTGAATAGCTCTCTTATTTTCATTATATTCCCCAGTTCCCCGACTCAATCCACTAACCGAAACGCACGGTAATACGCTTGGTCCTTCAGTTCCCCAAACAGCCGCAATGACTGTCCGTCATAAACTCCGGGATAAAACAGCACCAAGGGAGTGCTTCCCATAAAGGTATGCAAATTATTCAGAAGGCTATGTGTTCGCAGCATTGGGTAGGCACTGCCGACACCGGTGACAAACACCATGTCATGTTGATCAGGTTTCGCCTCATCGACAAATACCTTGGCAATCTTGGTAGCGTCCAATGGGGCTTTCAGTATCTTCAATAACGCATCATCGCCCTTGGCCTTTTGATGCTGGATTGCCTTGTCATACAATTTGCGATCACGCATATGTGCCACGATCAACTCAAGCAAATTGATATGTTTGATTCGAAGGTCAGATCGTTTCTTCGGGATTTGCTTCAGCAGAAACCCAACATGTTCCCGTACTGCCAATTCGTCTTCCGGCGGATAATCGAAAGCATAGAACGGAATTTCATTGCCCAAGCCCCGTCCCGACAGGAATTCATCTGAAGTGACCCGATCCAGTATCTTGTTCAAACGATCATTCAGGTCGCTCATAGCGATACCTGTATACAGCGGAGAACGTAGTCTTCGTCGTTGTCTCGAAGATAGGTCATCACTTCCCCCGAAATGCGCACAGGCTGTAGAATGTATTTTTTGTTATCCAGCAAATATCCGACTTCAGCCAATATCCGGTACACGGTATCCCCCAGTTTGTTGGTCGTTGATTCTTGCCACTCAGGCATGTTGGGTTCACGGTCATGACACTTCTCAACGAAATCCAGCCAGAGCTTGCGTGGAAGGTCTTGGCGGAACATCCTGAACTGGTTGCGTACCATCAGGTCGAGAAAATCTCCCAGCAAAGTGCTGTGCTTGATGGCTGTGGCAAACACTGCGTGGGTGGCAACGATCTTTGAACCATCACGCACCAGTACCCATATTTCCGGTTTCATCATTTCAAGACGCAGACGCATCAATGAAGCTTGACGTTTTGCAGTACCGGGAGACCGCTTTTGCAGCACATTTTGAACTTCAATGGCATCTTTCCACTCGGTATCACTAACGCCATCCAGAAGCAGTCCAGCGACAACCCTGCTTTCACGTAGCTTCAATGCACCACCGGCAATGTCAGCTTTGTATCTGGAGTCCGGATTCGCCAAAGTCACGCCCTTTAGGATTTGCCATTTTTCTTGTTCGGTTGTTCGCTTCTGGTCATCTTTTCGATTTCATCACGGCGGAAACGCCACGAACCCCCGACTTTGAAGCCCGGTATCTTCCCATCCGCCGCCAAACGGTACGCGGTCTTCTCCGTAAGTTTGAGAAACTCAGCAACTTCTTTGATCGTCAGGATATCTGTAGCCATCGTGATCACCACAACCAGTGTATTCCACTGAGAAAATACGACAAAATTGCGGACACGGCAAGGTAGTGCGAACTGGCACCACATCAATATTGAGGACTTATACTGATTCTAATGTCTTCGAAATCAGTGCAGTGATGTTCTGATCGAGTGACCACTCTTTGGTTTTGGACAAATGGCATCAACGTGGTCGAACCAATCCAATACAACGTATCTTTATAGATACGGGTTGAGCGGTCCTACGGTCAACCATAGCCCTACTTTTCAGGCTATTGGATCAGGTTGGCTCGCCTTTCGAATAGCGTTGCTCTGCTTCTTGACCTTCAGCTTCGTCTTCTTCAATGATTCACGTTTCTTCATTAAATCCAGATTCTTCAGTCGATCATCTGATTTTTGTGCAGCAATATCCACAGGTTCCTTACTCAATAGTTCACAGATTTTCATGGTGCATGTCTCCTAAATGTAATCCAGAGGCTTCGACGCCCTACTGGTATTTATGCTCCACAAAGTAAGAAATGAAGAATTGGCAACTTTTCCAAATCAGAGATAAATACTAAGCCAACCAAGGAGACATGATCATGGCGATACCTTTATTTTACCGAAAAGAAAAAGCCCACATTCGAAGGTTGTTTCCACAACTATCCGACCGGCAAGTTCGCAAAGAGTCACTGCGACTGAAAAAGCAGTACCAAGAATATCTGGATCAGGAAGAAGAAATGAATTCTGAATCCAAAAACATTTCAAAGCCCTCTGAGATTTGAAGGTCTGTTAGCCTAAAAACACTTTGTTATCCATTCCAATGCCGTATCCACGTGAGCTATACCCCTGAATTATTCCGCTGGTGTTCACTTTTCAGCACAGGATACTCGCCGGATGATCGATCCCGAGCACTTTTGATGGTGCTGTAAACGCTTCTCGAATCCAATCCAGTTGATACAGCAGCAGCATGTAGCAATTGTCTGGCTTCGTGATCAGGCAACAATCCTTTTTTCACTAAACTAAAGACATTCAAAGAGCCGTGATACAACACATCATTACGTTCGGACTCACATGATGTCCCGATTTTGTCGAGCTTGGTTTGAAGTATATCCCGTGCTTCATTTTCATCTCCCCGTCGTTCAGTCGGGTTGTCGTATGCGTATTCACGATAGTTCGGTTCTTGCTCTGGCTGTTCAATTGAATTCAAGCACCATTCGGTGACTGGTATCGGTTTTCCATCCTGATATTCGAAGAATGATGCTGCTGGTCCTGCTTCCGCTTGTGATGGCAAATAGAACAAACTCACTGGATGTAACTTACTTGTATCGATGCCATGACAAGGTTTCTCAGAACCTTTCCGCTTGGCTTGCTTTGTCACATATTCTTCATGTTTGACTACTTGCATTATTTGCTTGGTGATCGACCGGTATTGTTCCTTTGTCATGTATGAATCGGTTTGAATAACAGCACGGAATCGCGTGTTATCCAGTGAACTATATGTATTGAACAACGCCATTTTGAATTCAGGGAACATCCGCCGGAATGCCGTGGTGGTCATTTGACCTTCATCGACATCAATCCAGATATTATTGGCGAACACGATGTTGTCCAGTGAACGCACATGGTCGTCAACCAATTCAGGATCATACAATGCAGGTGATACCAACAAATTGTCCGACTTCGATTGGAGTATTTTTTTGTGATCTTCACGTAACTGATCAACGAATTCATCGAACGAATCAGCCATCATAAGGTTGCTGACATCGGGATCATTTTTCGCATCTAGCAACGTACCCACGAAATCATGTTGCTCCAACTCACTAAATCCAATGATTTCACGGTCGAAGTTGTAGTTATCAAAAAATACCACGTTTTTTCGTATCGAATTGCCAATAAGACTCTTATTGGTAATACGTAACAGATTTTGATGGTACTTTTCTGGTACACCAGAATCATTCAAGGAATCACCCAAAGAATGATCATTGATGGCCTTTGCTGCTCCCTCAAAGAATCGGATGTGGGAATCCTGCTTGAATTGAAGTTTTGATTTCAAACGAGCACGTTCTCTTGCTGCTTCCTGCTTCTTCGCATTGTTCAGATGTTTTCTTTTTGGTCCAGACTTACCACGCGCAGCCAAGCTCACACCATCCATATTGATCAACTTGCTACCCGGCCATTGCACCTGAATGAATCTACCCACCGCTATATCGGTAACAATCGCTGTAACAATCTCTTCACGATTTTGATTCCGTAAACTGGTTCGACCAATTGCCTGATAGATCAGAGAATGTTGTTCCCCATCCAGCACCATGTTTGAGTCGATCTGATTGTTGTTCAGGTAATTTTGACGCAACGGCTGTGCACGAAATGACGCCATAATAGCTACATTGTGATATCCACTGAAGCCATTCAGACCATGCGGGTTATATGGCAGTCGCTCACCTTTTGTGTCTTTAAATATCGATTTTGCCAACTTCTCAGTATCTTTATTAACCAAGTATGCAAATGGTTCGTCTCCGAATTCGTACTTGATCGCATTCAACATCACTTCTTTGTTTGTGACCACTTCACCATCAATAATCTGTTCTTTTCTGCCCAACGTTTTGCTGTAACCTTCTTCGGCATTTAAAACCTTTATCACCAGTCGATTCCCATTCTCGGCTTCACTGAACGAAAGTCCTCTGGTAATACCCTTGTGTTCGGTGAATTCGACGAGTTCATTCGTCCACAACTGGCTCAAAAGACTATAATTGAACACAGCACCCATTATGGTGGTTGTTCTGAATTCATCGAAGATTGTTGGCATCATTCGTATAAAGAACACCAGTGGTATTGTTTCGCCATTCTTGTCTTTGGTATCGCCTTCAATTGTGCGGTGATAATTTTGGTTATGTACTTCGACCACATGATGCTTTGACAACAACGATCTTGCGATCTCTTGAAAAACGTTTGCAACTGCATCATCACCAGTGTTTTCCGCATATCCCTTCAATATACTTTCCGAAGCTTGATCCTTCGCCTGAACAACAGATGTTTCAGCACCAGTTGATTTAACTTCGATCAAATCGGTTATCATTGGAAAATGTTTAGGCAACTTGATTTCGATCTTGTCATCAACAGACGGGATTTCGTCAACAATCAAATCCCAGTCGCTTGCGTGGTGAAAATGCATCAAACCAAACAAGCATTGTTGGGTGACTAATATCACTTCACCAACCTTCGATGGTTGTTTTAGATACCTCATCAGTTCGCCGCGAACATCATTTTCAGCACAACATTCCTGATGGAATTGTTTAACCGGAATATTACCAGCCAACATATTGGCTTTCAGAAACCATTCTTTGACGCAAGCAACGGATGGCTGTGCAATGACTGTCTTCCGGCCTGATCTGGCTTGCTCCAATGCATACAACACAGCACTGAATGTCTTTCGGGCTGACACAGGGGCATCTACATAAAATAGATGATGATTCAAGTCTTCATTCAATTCCTGAACAATATTTTTGACATCTGTGACCTGTGAGTCGCGATATTCCAACATGATATCCAGAACAGAGATTGGCTTGCCTTGATGATGTTCAAAAAACGATCCATGGTCAGATGGCATTTCCAAAACACTCAATACAACATCATTTGAGATGCCTTTTTGCTTCACAAGAGTATCTATAAACGTTTGTTTTAATTCCTGTGAGACAGCGCCTTCAAGAGGCAGCACAACTGCATGATCGAATGTCTTTAGTGATTTGTTGGAATCCTTGATGCTGTAGATGCAAAACTCATGGCCGTTGAACATCTTTATGATATCTGATGGTTGATGCACCGATGGAAATACAAATGTCAGGAAACACCAGATATCCTCTACGGGACTGAATGCTGTCCATCGTTGATCAGCAGCAATACGTTTTTCAGCATGATTCCAGAGGATTTCGGTTATATCTGACCAACATGTTGTGTGCTCACTAGGGATTGGTTGGTTGTTTTGATCGAAATCGATTCGCTGAACATCTAAATCCTTTTGGAACTGTTTCTTGTTTCTGAGTGATGGCCGTTTACTAGGTTTGCTGATAGCAACATCAAGATCAGCTTGACTCAATCGTGCATCAACTTCTTCACACAACCTCTTGTCGATGTATGCTTGATGTTCAAGAAATTCGTGAACGGGTATCAGGTTGCCAAGTGGTTGACCTGATAGTTCCTTCATGTATTCGCCATCTGGCAGTTGAACTGCATCAAACACAACCTGATCTCGTTCAAGCCTACCACGACTACGAAACCAGCTTTCAAAATCCGGTTTTTGTTCTTGGGAGATTGGTTCGCTGAGAAAGACGATTGCAACGTGTTCATCCTTTGCGACACTGTACACGATGTACTTGTACTCTTTCAGTTTATCAAAAATCCGTGTGGGGTTGTACGTCGCCTTGAACTGGATGCTAACAAAATCGATATCACTGTCTGATGGACGGCTATTGCTGAGTGACGAGCACAGGTAAGTCCATCTTTCAGCATCGGAGATAGATTTGTTGTGATGTGCCAGTAGATGGTTGCGAAAGTCGGCATAGGTTTCGCTGTGTTGTGTGGTCTGTAGATCGTGGTCTATATCGTGCGCATGTCGGCTGTAAGAAATAGGTCGGTTATACAATGTTGGTCCTGCCGCATCTTCTCAAATGCTGAATGAACAATGCGGCCATAAATCTTAAGCGTTCAGTCAGCGATGCTGATTCAGAGACCAGCATCAAAAACCCCACGATCTATTTTTGGAGAAATCGTGGGGTTTATATGTGAAGCTGGACCAACAATCTTCACGAATAACTATCTGTACTTGGTCCACACTGTCTCCTGCAGTGTATTAGTATTTATACAATTCATCTAGATACATCACAAAAGCAATGTTTCCTTGATGTCTATTTCAACTGTACAAGCATTATATCACAAAATGTGTGCATAATACTACTTTTATGTTTGTTATGTACTGATAACATTACGATCAGCGTTGATAGTGTATGCACAAGAATCATGGTTGGATTCATGTGAATCATTACCTACAGGGTACAGAACAAGCTAAAACAGGCCGTACGGCCTTGTGTGGCTCTGTGAGCGCCGTTGACCATGTTTATGGGGGTAATGGTGCCCGAAACACTGTAATAAGGTGCCGTAAAGTGCTATAAAAACAAGTTGACCATCATTAATGCCTAATTCAACCAAAGCAACATGAGGCATTATTCTTCATATGTACAGAATAAAGTTGCATTCAACCGAGTTATGGTGTACTATATACAGATTGGTTGAAGTACACTTAATCCTGTTACTTCATTAAACTAGCCATCCAGCGCATCAGCAGCCCAACTTCATTCCGCTGACATAAACAAGTGAAGGAGATACTATTCGAGAGGCGTATTGTTATGTTGAGTTCAGAAGAATCAGAGAACTTGGGGTTCTTTAATGTAGATGACATATCGGAGTTGATTGGTATGAAGAGAGGCGCGATCTATGCTGCCATATCCCGTGGCAAGGATGGTACCGACATTCCACCATCCGTGACATTTGGCAGGAAGCGACGATGGCGCAAAGTCGATTATATAGAGTGGGAACGGAAGCTAGATTAGCGTGTGATTCCAAGAAACATGGGAAGCTGTAGCTTCCCTTTTTCTTTTGCCCACTACACTCACTGGGGCTGAAAACCAGTACATTTACATCCAGAATTTTCGACACATTTTCGACAAAGCGGTTTCAAATCACGTCATTTCAGGTAAGCTCAAAATAGACTATGTAGTTGTTTTGGCGGTATATTTAATGTCACGTAAGCTCAAGTAAATTCATATATTGGGTCTTGAAAACCAGCGAGGGTGCAAGCCCTTCGTGGGTTCGAATCCCACCCCATCCGCCAGATTTTTTATTTAATTTATTGAAATATATAGATTAATCAGTTGTTATGGCGCGCAAACCTACCACTTTACCCACCACAAAAATTTTGATTTCGGCACTTTGAATAGGATATTCGTGGACTTGCCGCGATATAACGGGGTGAAATCACCATTTTGTCGATTTTGACCATTCGTGTCCTTAAGACACACATCGTCTGACTATTTTTTGATATCGTCTATTATTCAGGCACCAACACCATACCGCTGAAAAACAGCCCTGCTCCCTCCACACAGCTTTTTCGCCCTGACTATCTGGATACGATCCTTGCTGCGCCCTTGCGCGTGATGCCATCTACCATGACGCATCCAGCACTGGTGAAGTATCGGCCCAGAAAGGAAACTTGATATGTATTTAATACGCATACCAAAACCATCTGGAAAAAATGTCCGTTTAGCCCCCCAAAGCAGAAGTAATTCCGCTGTGGTGATATAGTCTGGAATTAGCCAATAGTGGACATTGTGGAAAGCAACAATCCCGTCGCCGCTGCATCTATTTAAGGGCGTTTACCATAGTGAGAACTGCCAGAATTGTTAGAAGCTGAAACCTGTTGCCA
>Ga0233443_1002873_pt1 | contig 12644 bp, 10 predicted proteins | sample SI_123_September_2_FD_182784 | JGI IMG/M metagenome (GOLD analysis project Ga0233443, IMG submission 182784) | Seawater microbial communities from Saanich Inlet, British Columbia, Canada - SI_123_September2016_200_MG | ecosystem: Environmental > Aquatic > Marine > Inlet | place: Canada: British... | reverse complement strand
GCCTCATGCAGCGCGCCGAACGCCGTCTCGCCGATCGGGAAGGCCGCGCGGTTCGCACGCTTGTAGAAAGCGACTACCTCCTTGGCGTCGCCGATGAGACCCGGCTTGGCGCACTCCGATTCCGCTGGGTCGGCGAAGAGATTTTCCAAGCGCCGATCCGTGCGGGCGTTCCTGCCCTGATCGAGCTTGGCCGATTGCTCCAGATCACCGAACGGGTTCTCCGGGACGAGGAAACGGATGAAGACCTGCAGCTCATCTTTGCCCCAGGCTCCTCCCTCGGCGGTGCCCGCCCGAAGGCGTCGGTCATCGACCAACATGGTCACCTCTCCATCGCGAAATTCCCGAAGGAGACCGACGACTACAGCATGGAGACCTGGGAAGAGATCGCGCTGCGGCTGGCCGGCCAGGCAGGTATCGCCACCCCTCAGCACGAGCTGATCGACGTCGCCGGCAAGGCGGTCATGTTGTCGCGACGCTTCGATCGTGACGGGGCGATCCGCACCCCGTTCCTGTCGGCGATGGCGATGATGGGCGCCAAGGACGGCGAGCGCGGCAGCTATCCGGAGATCGTCGATGCCCTTGCTCAACATGGCGCCCAGGGGAAGACAGACGCCCACGCCCTCTATCGGCGTGTCGTCTTCAATGTCCTGATTTCCAATGTCGACGACCACCTCCGCAATCACGGTTTCCTGTGGCTGGGAAAAGCGGGCTGGTCTCTCTCGCCGGCATACGACCTCAATCCCGTTCCGACCGATCTCAAGGCGCGGGTGCTGACGACGAACATCGATCTCGACGAGGGCACCTGTTCGCTCGATCTGCTGGAGGCGGCGTCGGAGTTTTTTGCGCTCACGCTACCGCAAGCCCGCGCGATTATCAAAGAAGTCGGGACCGTGACCGCGACCTGGCGCGATACAGCCAAGGCGGTCGGCGCACGCCCGGCCGAGATCAACCGCATGGCCAGCGCCTTCGAGCATGACGATCTCAAACGGGCGCTGGCGCTATGACGAGGACATTTCTTCACAGCTTCGAGCCAGCGACAGCGAGCCCTATCACCGGCACCACCGTCGACTTAGAAGTCTCAGACATCGAGGATGCCGGCATTCGGGAAGTGCTGCAGACGCCCGGCGCGACCTACGGTGCGTGGTCGATCCTGGACGCATTGCTTGCTCCGACCGGCGCGGGAACGCCGTTCATCTTCAAGGAGCCGCTCGGACAAGCACGTGAAGTCAAAGTCGCCCTGTCAGGCCTGTTCGGACGCTTCGTCGCTCGCGCCTATCTTGAGCGCTATTTCAATCTCTCGATCTTCGCCCATCTCGGCAGCCGAACGATTGATCTCGATCGCCGCCGGCGAGTCAAGGTCACGCGCCTGTCGCGTGGCGATCTACCCGATTGGATCGCCTGCGCCGCCGATCTGTCGTCCCTGACAGTGGCCGAAGCGAAAGGCTGTCATGATGTCGGAGGCCCGGCAAAAGCGCTGGACCGCGCCTGGACGCAAGCCGGACGGATCAACATCACCGCACAAGGCCGCAAGGTCACGGTGAAACGCATTGCGATCGCAACGCGCTGGGGCATGGCTGCGGCGGGCCCAACCGAGGCCCACCTCTCGGTCCGTGATCCGATCGATGAAGGCGAGCCTATCGATCCCCAAGAGAAGGACGCACTCTTCATCGGTCTTCTGCGCCTGCACATCGCCAATTTGATCAAGCCGCTCGGCCACGCCGAGCTGGCCGGCGCGCTCTACCGCATCGCCCACCAGCCATTCGCGCGAAGGCTCCAGGACGACCTCGGCCGCGCTCGGACGCTGCTGGATGCTGCTCCGGTGAGGGAGGTGGAGAAGGCAACCGCCATGGGCGGGCTGATCGGCGGGATCGTCACGCGTGCGGGGCCGATCACTGACGCCGCCGCCGCGCCGGCCGATCAGGAGGCGCTCGCCCGCCTCAACCTCCGGCCGGTCTTCGTCGGGATCGAGCGCGACCTCATCCGCGCGGCCATCGACGCAGAGCCGCAGGCTGTGCGTACTCGCCTGACCCAGACGGTGCATCCGGATGAATTTGCTCGGCCTGACCGCGCCGGCGGCTGGATCGTGCCGCTCGGTCAGGAGCGACGCATCACAGGCGGCACCTGACAGGTGACCACCGAACATAAGGACCATGGTGAAAGAGCCGACACCAGACGCGGCACGATCAGGGGGCAGAATGATGGAAGCGCAGGAGAACGATCTTTCGAATGAGGCGGCGGCGCTCGCCGATATCCTCAAATGGTCGGCGGACCTGCCGGCCTGGCAACGCGACGCGCTGCGCCGGCTGTGTAGCCAGACCAAGTTGGAGGCAGCCGACATCACGGCCCTCCTCGCGATTTGCAAGGGTGACGCGACAGCCGTCCCGCTCGACGCGAGCCACATCAGGGACCCAGCGGCCAGCCATGCCGTCGTCAGCCTCGGTGCCCTCCACAGCCTGTCGCATGTCAACGCGCTGGCGCCGGGCGAACGCCTCTCGTTCGGCAAGACGGGCCTGACCGTCATCTACGGCGACAACGGCGCCGGCAAATCCGGCTACGCCCGCGTCCTGAAGCAACTCTGCCGGGCGCGCTCGCCGAAGGGCGACGCGATCCTTCCAAACATCTATGCGGCCGGCTCCGGCACCCCAGCCGCCAGCGTCGACTTCTTCATCGGCGGACAGAAGCGAAGCGCATCCTGGACCCAGGGGAACGCCCCCGATCCAATGCTCTCGGCCGTCAGTGTCTTCGACTCGCGCACTGCCAATGTCCATGTCGAGAACACCAACGATCTCGCCTACACGCCGCTGCCGCTCCGAATCCTCGCCGGTCTCGCGCAGGCATGCCAGGATGTGAAGGCCAAACTGGCTTCCGAGATAAAGGCGCTCCAAGAGCAAACACCCGCGATCCTGTCGAAGCCCGAATGCAAGCCGGACACGCCCGTCGGCAAGCTGATCGCCGGTCTGTCGGGCAAGACGAAGCAGGAAGCCGTCGAGAAGCTCGCGGGCGTGACAGCGGAAGAAGAAACTCGGCTTCAAACGCTCAATACCGACCTGGCCAGCGATCCTGCGCGCACGGTTCGGCAGCTCCAGAGCCAGGAAGCCCGCATCAAGTCGGCGATCGAGCAGCTCGAGCGGTTGTTCGCCGCCGCCACGGACGAAACCCGGGCAGCGCTCCGCGACGCCCATACGCACCTTGCAACGGCGCGCTCGGCCGCTGCCGCCGCCTCCGCTAACCTGTTCGCCGATGAACCGCTGCCCGACATCGGCTCGGACGTCTGGAAGGCCTTGTGGGAGGCAGCCAGGGATTATTCCCGCGCATCCGCCTATCCCGACCGGCCGTTCCCCGTGACCGAGATTGGAGCCCATTGCGTCCTCTGCCAGCAGCCGCTCAGCGAGGAAGCCTCGAAGCGGCTCAGCAGGTTCGAGGCTTTCGTACAGGACGAGAGCAAGCGCCGTGAACAGGAAGCCGCGGACGCGTATGACAAGAAGCTCGAAGAGGTCTCATCGCAAGCCATCTCGATGAAGGATCTCGCCGCGATCGTCGCGACGATCCGCGATGATATCGGCCAGGAGGAGGTCGCAGGCACCCTTCGCCGCGGGATCCTGCACCTGGCTTGGCGGCTGCGCGCCATTCTGCGAACCCATACCCTCGCGACTCTGCCCGATCTTCCGCCCCCAGCCACCATCTCGCTCGATCCACTACGCATGGCCCTCAGCGGTATCGCTACGCGTATCGAAGGCTTGCAGTCGGAGGCCAGCTCCCCGCAGCGCGCCGCGCTCATCGCCGAGCGCGACGGCCTTGCGGACCGCAAATGGGTCGGCCTGGTGAAAGCCGATGTGCTTGCCCAGATCGAGCGCCTCAAGGCCGTCGAGGCGATCGAGAAAGCCAACAAGGACACAGCCACGAACAAGATCACGACCCAGAGTGCGCGTATCGCCCAAGCGCTCGTCACCAACCGCCTGCGCGGAAGGTTCGCGATCGAGGTGGACAAGCTCGGCGTCGCGGGTCTCGCCATCGAGCTTCAGCAGGCCAAGACCACCGCCGGCGTCCCCTTCTTCCAGGTCCGGCTGATCAACAAACCGAACGAGCCGGTCGGCAAGGTCCTCAGCGAAGGCGAGCATCGTTGCGTCGCGCTGGCCGCCTTTCTCGCCGAGCTGTCGACCATCGATGCGCAGTCAGCGATCGTGTTCGACGATCCCGTCTCCTCGCTCGACCATTTGCATCGCGACAGGGTCGCCGCTCGATTGGCCGAGGCCGGCCAGACACGCCAGGTGATCGTTTTCACCCACGATATGGCGTTCTTGCTTCTTCTCGATGAAGCGTGCCGGGCGACGAAGGACCGGGAAGCGACACCGGTCGCGTACCGCCTGATCAGCCGTGGCCCGGAAAATGCCGGCTATTGCCATCAAGACCCGCCCGCCAATGTCATGCCGCTCGACAAGGTGATCGACGGGATGAAGGCCCACCTCGCCAACGTGAAAATCCATCACGAACGCGGCGATCAGGCGAGATGGCTGCGCGAAGTAACGTCCTTCCAGGACCAACTCCGCACGACCTGGGAGCGCGCCGTCGAGGAAGTGGTCGGGCCGGTGATCCGCCGCCTGTCCCGTAAGGTGGACACAGCAGGCCTCATCAAGCTCACAGTCCTCACCGATGTCGATTGCACCGCTATGCGAGAAGCGTTCGGGCGTTGCTCGGCGCTCCTTCACAGTCAGCCCGGTGAGATCAATCCGCGGTTGCCCGCGCCATCGGCAATCGAAACCGAAATTGACGCGCTAGAAAAGTGGATCGCCGATATCCGGTCGCGGCAGGAGAAGGCCGCATGATGATGAAGCTTCAGGCCACGCGGCCTCGCGTCGGAGGCGCCCCTTTATGGTGAAATGGTCCGAGCTGAAACGGGCGTCTGACATCGTCCTAGCCGTCTGGCCCCACTACCGTCCCCTGTTCGAGCGCTGGTTCATGCAGGAGCTCATCGACAAGGGCGAACTCGCGCCGATTTGGCGGGAGCGCATGGTGCCGGGGGATAACGACACGGTCTTTGCCGACCATTATCCCGATCGCGAAGCTGCCATCGCGGCCGCCAACGCGCTCAATCCAACCTTGCTGCAGGCGCTTTCCGCGCGCTCCTTGGACCCCATCGTCAAGCGATCGCTCGAACTCAAGATCGACAAGGCCCTGCAGGCAAAACAGCGTCTGCAAGACGAAGAAGCGCTGATGCTCGCGGAAGCCTTGCGCCGTCACGCCGATGACGAACGGCCGGACGCCACCGCCCTAAAGCTCGCGCCGGACTCCGAGCGCTATCGTCAGGATCTCGCCGAACAACTGGCCGAAATGCCGTATCTGAGATTGGCCAAGGTCGGTCGTTCAAACAACCGATGGACCCACGCACTCCTGTACCTGGGCCCGGATGGCGTTTGGTCGAAGCCCTATCACGCCGGCGAGAAGGCCGCGCAGACCGCAGAACGCGCAAAGATCGCCAATGGATTCGATCTGAGCGCCAGCACCCATTGGGGAAAGGCAAAGGCCAAGATCCGACAGATCCTTCTGCCCCGCGCCAATCAATTGCTCCAACTCGCGAGCGTTCAGCGGATGCTCGCCGAAGCTCTTGCGCGGGGCGAACGTGTGCTCGTCTCAAATGGCATCGTCTTCTGGTACGAGCCGGACGGCGGTATCGGCTGGCAGGTCAAGGAGACATCGTCGACGCGCGAGTCCGAAGGCGCGACAATCTGGAAGGAAGGGACGATCCTCTCCACCAATCACGGCCGCCTCGTTGTACTGCCCTACATCAAGGAAAATGGAGAGCACGTCCGGGGCCACACCAAGAACGGCCCGAACGACGGTAGCGCCTTGCCGCGCCATCGCGACCACTATGCCGAGATTCCGTTCTCGCTCTACGACGGTGATCTCATGATCGGGCTATTCGGGGAACTGCCCTACGAATGAAGAAGAGGTGGAACCGCGGTTGCGCTGGTGCTGTGCGGCAGTCGAAACCCTGTCGACCCTCGCACCGTCTCAAAATCGGTTTTCCGAAGATCTGGAAAACCTGAAATCCGCAAGGAAGGAAAATCGCACATGACCGCATGGACGTTGGAGGATCTTCGCCGGCTCGATCTGAAATACGCGGAGGAAGATATCCACGTCCATCAGCGGCCATTCCGCGCCGCAATGGAGCTTCTTGGTTCTAACTTCGTCATAGGCGTTAGCGGACCCCCCGAAATCAACCAGATCATGGACGCCTATGCCGCCATGATGCCCGAGGTCAGTACGAGCTGGCCAGGTGCTGGGATCGGTTTCGCCGCGTCCGTCGATCAGGTCCGCAAGCTCACCTTCCCGGTCGTGTTCGGCCAGGTGTCGCTCCAGCCCTGGCAGGTAGCAGGGTTCTCTAGCGCCGAGGAATGGTGGAAATGGTGCAGGCAGGATCGGACAATCGCGGGCGAAGTTGCCCTCGCGATTGCCGATCTCCACGACCTCACCAATGGCTTGAATGAAGTCGAACAGGGGAATCCGGCGGCGGTCACGCTCTGGCGCATGGCGCGGTCCAATCTCGAAGACGTGGCGAACACCCTCCCGACGACGTTCAGCCATGACTCTGTGATTCAGCCGATCTGCATGGTGGCCGAACTCTCGATGAAGGCAGCCCTTGTCCGGGATGGTGTCGACCCGGATTCCTTCAGAAAGGGCAAGGACGGTCACAATCTGCCGACGCTTTCCCGCCGTATGGCGGACGCGCGCGCGCACCGCGATGACCCGCGCGTTCAGGCCGTCCGTCGGCGCCCTGCCGCCTTATGTCGAAAGCCGATACAAGCCGGCCGGATTGAAGCGGCTGCAGGTCGTCAGGCTCGCTTTGGGAGTGCAATTCATCGCCGCATCAAGCCTGCGGCGCATCGCCAGCGCTGATCTCGCGCTCCAGATGGAAACCGACGAATGGCCCGGTCCACGCCAACCCTTCCTCATCTAAAGCGCGGGACAGAAGCCGGAGAGAACCGAACAATGACGAAGCACCCGCCACGATGGCAAGCGCATACGGCGAAAGACTATGATGCCGCCATGTCCGCGCGCTGTGGACAGCTATCGGCCGAGATCGTTGCAGATCCCCATCGGCGAAAGGCTATCTTAGCCGATCCGCTCGACCTGCATCGGGAATTGTTTGCGCCTTTCGCGCCGTCCGATCACCCCGAATATGCAGGCACCTATCGCGGCACGCCCGGCACCGCGCTCTTCGACCGGAGAATTTCTGCCGGGAGCCAACTCGAGCCGGGCAAAGACTATGAATTCTGCTTGCCCGGCGAAGTGGCGCCGCGCATGACCGAGTTGCTGAAGAACTCTCGAGATTTGCTTGCAGACACCAACGCAGACGACTTCGGCAGGCTGGTCGCCTTGACCTATACCTTCTGCTGGTTCGGGAAGATTCACCCCTTCCTTGACGGCAACGGCCATATCGACGATGCGCACGAGTGCGTCCGGGGCGACATAATCGTCGAGGCAAGGCGGAAGCAGGCTGACCTGACCGCGTTCTGTTCCTTCGATGAAGCTCACGAACACCTCAGGGCAAGCCTTAATCAGGTGTAGATTCTAGTAGTGTACGCGCCTCTCGGACAGATGTAGCGATAGTCTTACGTCCTTACACTGACATTATTCCACCTCGCCGCGCACCTTCGGTCGAAAGCACCGGCGAGCGCTACAGCATGTAACCCACGTCCGATGCGCCCGTTGGATAGGCGAACATGGTGGAGCGAAGGTCGGCGGCGGTCAGGCCGTGGCGGATCGCCAACCCGAAGAGGTTGATCACCTCGTCGGCGCCCGGCCCCACCAGATGCGCGCCGAGGACCAAGTCACTGTGCTCCTCGATCAGCACCTTGTGACCGTAGACTCGCTCGGCCAGCCGGCGGGCGGTGAACCAGTCCGGCGTCGAGGCGGCGTTGATGCGGAACACCAGCCCGCGGCGACGGGCCTCCGCCTCCGAGAGGCCGACAGCGGTGATCGGCGGCACGGTGAAGACCACGCTCGGCACGCCGCGATAGTCCGGCCGGTGCGAAGCGCCATCCAGCAGATTGGCGGCCACCACCTTGGCGTCATGGCTGGAGACCGGCGTCAGGGGCGGCCCACCCCCCGCAGCGTCGCCGGCGGCAAAGACCCGTGGGTTGGAGAGACTCCGCAGGTGGTCGTCGAGCTGCAGGCGTCCGTCCTGCACCGCCACCTCGCCGGCGGCCAGGTCCAGGGTTTCTAGGTCGGGACCGCGCCCGGCGGCATGCACCACGAGATCAGCCGCGACGCTGAGGTCCGGTGCGCCCGGACGGCTGGCATGGACGAGCAGGCCGCCCTGGCCCCGCTCGACGCGGGTGACCGTGGCGCCGGTCTCGACGGCGATACCGAGTTCATAGAAGCGCGGCATGAGCCATCCGACCAGGTCGGGATCGAACTGCGGCAGAAGCCGCGGCGCGCGCTGCAGGATGGTGACCTCAGCGCCGGCGCGCGCCGCCAGGTGCGAGAACTCCGCGGCGACGTAGCCGCCACCGATCAGCACGATGCGTCGTGGGAGGCTGTCAAGCTCCAGGAAGTCGTCGCTAGTGCTGACCTGCTCCTCGCCTGGGATGCCCAGCGGGACCGGGCGTGCGCCGGTGGCGATCAGGACATGGCGGGCCTGCAAGGTCCGGCCGTCCACCTCGATTGTGTCCGGGCCCACGAAGTGGGCGAGCCCTTGGAAGGCGTCTACCCCTAGCTCGGCGTATCGGTGCTCCTGTTTGGCGGGGATCGGATCGGTGAAGGTCCGCTTGAACGCCATCAGAGCCGGCCAATCGATGGCCAGGGCGCCTTCGACGCCATGCCCAGCCATGCGCCTGGCCGCGTCGATGGCTTCTTCGCCGCTCACCAGCATCTTCTTGGGATCGCAGCCGCGCAAGGCGCAGGTGCCGCCGAACGGCCGGTGATCGATCACGGCGACGGACCAGCCCGCGGCGCGGACCTTCGCAACGGCAACCTGGGCCGCCGTACCGCTGCCGATGACGATCAGGTCGTAGGAAATCATGACGGCCACTCCATCCGCATCGGCGCGAAAATCGCGAGGCCAACCTCCAGGGCATCGGTAAGGCTCAAGCGGACCCCATCCTGGCTGGCGGCCGGGTTGTTCGCGCGCCAGGTCTCCAGGTGAGCGTCATCGCAGAAGAACGCCTGCAAGGTGCAGAGCGAAGACGCCGCACAGCCGGCAGCGTAGCGATGGCCGGACCAGACAACGATCCCCGAGGGCTCGACCTGTTCCAGTTCGCGGCCGTGGCTCCGCGTGTGGATGGCGAGCGGACGCGCGCACTGACGGCACGCCGAGCGGACGGTGATATCGCGCTCCAGCATCGCCCCGACGCCAAGCGCGTCGATGGCGCACATGGCGCCCACCGCGAAACCGCCGGCCTCCACGTGATTTTCGGTCGGACCATCGGTGAACGGATAGGCGCCGCTTATCTGGCCGGCAGCGTCGATAATGAGGAGATCGCGTCCGGTCAGGCGCTGCAGCACGCTGTCGGCCTCATCGATGGCGAGCCCGGCCGCTGCGGCGACATCCGCGATCTCTGGAGCGTGCCCGCTCAGGGCGTAGCCGCTCAGGACGATGCCGTGGATTCGGCTCTCGGTCTCATCTAGCCCATCCCACTTGGGGCTGATGAAGGCCTCGACGACGGCCCTCAGCGCGTTTTGGGCCTGTGGCGTCGTGACCGCTCCCCAGTCTGGGATGATCACGCCGCCTGGAAACTCGACGGCGGGCCGTTCGGCGGTTTCAGCGTGTGAGGTAGGAGTCATCATCAGGCGTGTGCTCCGTTCGCCGTCCAAAGTGAATCTTCAACCGGCGCAGCAGGAGAGCTGCTCCACATTCTTGGAGAAGGTCTGGGCCGCGAGCTTCAGGCCTTCCACCATTGTCAGGTAGGGAAACAGCTGGTTGCCCAGCTCGCCGACGGTCATACGCGCCCGAATGGCGAGCGCCGCCGTCTGGATGATCTCGCCCGCCTCCGGCGTCACCGCCTGGACGCCGATGAGCCGGCCGCTACCGGCTTCCGCAACCAGCTTGATGAAGCCGCGGGTGTCGAAGTTGGCGAGCGCGCGCGGGACGTTGTCCAAGGTCAGGAGCCGGCTGTCGGTCTCGATCCCGGCGCGGTGGGCCTCAGCCTCGCTGAGCCCAACCGTGGCGACCTGCGGATCGCTGAACACGACCGCCGGCATCGTGGCCAGGTCCAGAGTGGCCTCGCCGCCGGTCATGTTGATCGCCGCCCGGGTTCCGGCCGCTGCCGCGACATAGACGAACTGCGGCTGGTCGGTGCAGTCGCCGGCGGCGTAGATGTGTGGCGTGCTGCTGCGCATGGTCGCGTCGACCACGACGCCGCCCTGCGCGTCGACGGCGACGCCGGCCGCCTCCAGGGCGAGCGCTCGGGTGTTGGGCGCCCGGCCCGTCGCGACGAGCAGCTTGTCGACGCGCAGTTCGCCCTGGCCGGTGGCGAGGACGAACTCGCCGTCGGCGTAGGCGACTTTGCCCGCCTGGGTGTGCTCCAGCACCTCGATGCCCTTGGCGCGGAAGGCGGCCGTGACCGCCTCGCCGACGGCCGGGTCCTCACGGAAGAACAGGGTGCGGCGCGCCAGGATCGTCACCTTGCTGCCGAGCCGGGCGAAGGCCTGGGCCAGTTCGACGGCGACGACCGACGAGCCGATCACGGCTAGGCGCGACGGGAGGGTCTCGCTCTCAAGGGCCTCCGTGGAGGTCCAGTACGGCGTATCCGACAACCCCGGAATGGGCGGCTCGGCCGGGCTGGCGCCGGTGGCGATCAGGCAGCGGTCGAAGGTCACATGCTGCTCGACCCCGTCGGCCTGGCGCACGAGCACGCTGTGAGCATCCCCGAAGCGGGCCTCGCCGCGCAACACGGTGATGGACGGGGTGTCGGCCAGGATGGTCTCGTATTTCGCCTGCCGCAGCTCATCGACGCGCGCCTGCTGCTGGGCCAGCAGCCGCTCGCGCAGAATCGCGGGCGTGCAGGCGCCGATCCCGTCGTCGAACGGGCTTTCGCGGCGCAGATGGGCGATATGCGCCGCGCGGATCATGATCTTAGACGGCACGCAGCCGACGTTGACGCAGGTTCCGCCGATGACGCCGCGCTCGACAAGGGTGACCTTGGCGCCCTGCTCGACCGCCTTCAGCGCCGCCGCCATCGCCGCGCCGCCGCTGCCGATGACGGCGATGTGCAGCGGGACGCCGCCGGCAACGCGTTGCCCGCCGCCCGCCAGGGAGCCCAGCGCCTTGTCGGGGACACTCGGGGGCGCCGCGCCCGCGTCGGCGACCGAGGCGCGATAGCCGAGCGTCGCGACCGTGGCCGCAAGGGCTTCGCAGCTCACCCCCGCGTCGGCCGCGATCTCCGCCCGCGCCGTCGGATAGGAGACGGCGGCCGAGCGCACGCCTGCGACGCGCTCAAGCGCCTCTCTCACGTGCGTGGCGCATGAATCGCAGGTCATTCCGTCAATGTGCAGGGCGATCGCGGCGGGCATGGGGGCTCCTCAGCGCTTCACGGTGGACGGGTAGCCCGCGCCCGCCGTCGCTTTGGTCAGGGCCGCGACCGTGGTCTTGGCGTCATCATAGGTGACGACGGCCTCGCGCTTTTCGAAACTGACGTCGGTTCTCTCGACGCCGTCGACCTTGGCAAGCGCCGTCTTGACGGTGATCGGGCAGGCCGCGCAGGTCATGCCCGGCACCGCCAGGGTGACCGTCTTCGTCGCGGCCCACGCGGGCGAGCTGAGTGCGCCCATCAGGGCGATCAGGGATACGAGCTTCTTCATGGGGACTTCCTTTCAGTAGAACAGGGGCAGGACGTAGGGGAACGCCAGCGCGACAAGGACGAGCGCTGCGACCGCCCAGAAGATGACCTTGTAGGTGGTCCTGACTTTGGGCACGGCGCAGACTTCGCCGGGCTCGCAGGCGCCAGCCGGGCGGAAGATTCGGCGGTAGGCGAAGACCATGGCGACCAGCGCCGCGCCGATGAACAACGGACGGTACAGTTCCAGCACGGTCAGGTTACCGATCCAGGCGCCGCTGAATCCGAGGGCGACCAAGATGAGCGGGCCGAGGCAACAGGTCGAGGCCAGAATGGCGGCTAACCCTCCAAGCGCCAACGCGCCGCGGCCGGTTTTGGGTTCTGACAAGTCGACTCTCCTTCCGATCAACCGCGCCATAACGTTAAGGAACAGCCCCTTCGCGGGGTGGGGCGGGAGAATTGCAAGACGGCGCAGCAAGATCCCAGATCGCGACGACCACCATCAGGCTCAGTCCGGGATAGAGGATCCACGCCGTCGGCCAACCGCGGGTGGCCATGAGCAAAGCCGCCGCAAGCACCAACATCGGCCCAATGACGCTCAATGCCATTCGTGCCCACTGGCGATGGCGAAGCCCGCCGATCGTGTTGGCGATGAGGGAGATCACAGCGAACAGCGGCAGCAGGTAACGAATGAAGACGCCTTCGTACTGGCTCAGAAAACCAAGACCCATCGCAGCGCCAAGACTCGCAAGAGCCGGGAAGCACGCCGCGCACCCCATGGCAGTGACAATCGAGCCGATGATGCCCGCCTTGTCGGCCGCGCGTGTGAGGGGATTCTGGATGGGCATCGGAATGGCCTCGGCAACTTCG
>Ga0233443_1002867_pt1 | contig 12660 bp, 10 predicted proteins | sample SI_123_September_2_FD_182784 | JGI IMG/M metagenome (GOLD analysis project Ga0233443, IMG submission 182784) | Seawater microbial communities from Saanich Inlet, British Columbia, Canada - SI_123_September2016_200_MG | ecosystem: Environmental > Aquatic > Marine > Inlet | place: Canada: British... | reverse complement strand
CGCTTACCGGAAGCTCACATTCATACCTATTATTTCAGCTTAAGCATTCGTCCCATATTGTGGTTGACCAGTGCGGTTATTATTGGTGAATTGAGTAATCGTCACATCACTAAAATCATCAAAATGGAAGAAGAATTGGAAGTCGCAGATAATCGTGAACAAGTGCTTTCCAGTTCTTACCAGCAATTAAATCAATTAAAAGAAGGTTTGGAAATACGTGTTGCAGGCCAATTAAAAACTGTTATTTCAACTTATCAGGCAGCGCGTGCCATTGAAAAACTAGACCCTGCGTTGGTGTTATTTGGTGTCAGTGAAATGGTTGGTGCAATGATGGGACCTAAGAAATTTTCTCTATTTACCTTAAGTGCTAATGGACTTCAAGCGGGTATACAAAAAGGCTGGGAAACCAATGAACCTTTAGGTAGAATTTTTAGCACCAACTCTGTCATTTATACCGAAATTGTTGCTCACAAACGCATTCTTTGTATCAGTAATAGTGAAGATGAAGACATTCTCGATGGTGAAGGCATCATTGCAGGCCCCATTCTCAGTGAAGACAAGGAACAAGTGCTGGGAATGCTAAAAATTGAAAAAATGGGGTTTATGGAGTTGAGCCTGAATACCGTTGAAAACTTCAAAGTGTTGTGTCAATGGATCGGAGCTGTTTATACCAATGCTCAACGTTTTCAACGTGCTGAATCTAATAATATGGTTGCGATGGATGGCAACTTATTGTCTCATGCCTATTTTACTCGACAAACCAATTTTTTAATTAAATTGGCTCAACGCAGTAAATTTGATGTTTCTATGGTGGTCATTACACTGGACAATCATCGTGATTTATCGACCAGATTAAAAAGTGAATTCACCGATACTTTAAGTGAAACCATCCATTCTTCATTAAGAGACACAGATTTGGCTTTTGATCATAAAGACAAACAATGGGAGTTTGCTGTGGTATTGCCTTTTACTGGATTAGAAGGGGCTAATATTGTGGCATCAAATCTAAAACAAGCCTTAGATCATCATTCTCCAAACAATCTACAATCTGCTAAATATTCAACCAAAACACAATTTTTGCATAATAATCATGGAAAAAGTTGAAGCTCGTCCAAATTTACCGCTTTGTTACTTACCCATCGTCATTATTGCGATACCTTCCATGGTGCTGGATTTTCTGCTGATTGGTGCCTTTGTTAAAGGTTCGGTTAATACCTTTGAATTTGTTGTGGTACATAGCATGATTTGTAGTTTGTTGCTGGTCATGGCTTATGCCTGCAGTAAAACCAAAAAAGATACCCGATTACCTTATTTAAATGTGGTGGCAGGCTATATTCTAGGGCCATTAGGAACCTTTGGTTGCCTATGGGTTTGGTTGGTTGAAATCTATTATCGTCGTAAAGCAACCAGTTTTGAAGACTGGTACGCCTCTCTATTTCCTGAAGAAGAAGAAGAATTTAAAGATCAATTAATTGAAAAGCTAGAGAATATGAAAAAATCTCATGGCAATACTGGATTGACTCCTTTTATGGATATTTTTGCTTTCGGCTCCATTGAACAAAAACAAATGGCCATCGCACTAATGGCTAAAAACTATCACCCGATTTTTGCCAGCTCATTAAAACATGCCACCAGAGATCGTAATAATGCCGTCAGAGTACAAGCGGCGTCTGCCATTGCTCAAATTGACAATAATATGATCAGTCAGATTTTAAAACTAGAAAAACAACTGAAAACAGAACCTGACAATGATGAAGTTGTTTTACAGATAGGACAACTCTATGATGACTATGCCTTTACAGGACTCATAGATGACACCCGAAAAAAAGAATATTTAGAAAAATCGTTGGTAGCTTATATCGAATACCATAAAAAAAATCTTGAAAATCAAGGTGTCATCATTTCCATTGGCCGTCTTTATCTTAGAATTAACCAATATGAAAAGGCAAGAGACTGGTTAAAAAAACATTTATACATTGGTTCAGAACAGCCTAAAATAGTTTTTTGGTATATGGAAAGCCTATACTATCTCAATGATTTTAAAGAATTAAGAGAAGCCTCCAATACTTTTAAAGATCATGAGGAATATTTAGAAAAATTCTCTCCTGCCATTGTTGATGTTGTCAAACTCTGGTCTAGCCAAGAAAAAATTTACTTGGATGGGCTTGCATCATGAAGCAAGATCAACCACAAGCTGATGTTTGTATTATTCTTGAAGGCACTTATCCTTATGTTTCTGGCGGAGTTTCTGGCTGGACTCATCAATTGCTTGAAGCCCATAGTGATTTAACATTTCATTTATTACTACTGTTGGCGCCTGATGTTAAAGATGATATCAAACCAAAATATCAAGTGCCTGATAATGTCATCGGCATGACTAAAATTATTCTACAAAAAATTCCAAAAGGCTCAAAACATGTCTTTAAGTTACAGTCTATTCTCCAAGAATTAGAACCCCATTTTCGTCAGATCATTCATCAAGGTGGTCTCAATGACATGATTGAAATCATTGAATTAATCAAACCCCTTAGAAAAAAACTAGGCAGTCACTTATTATTAAACTCTAAAGCCGCTTGGGCGCAATGCATTGAAATCTATAAAAAAGACTATTCAACCAGTCCATTTATTGATTATTTTTGGACCTGGCGTGCACTGTTCGGTGGCTTGTATTCTATTTTATTAGAAAAATTACCTTCGGCGAAAGTTTATCATGCCGTATCAACAGGTTATGCGGGTATCTGTTTAGCCAGAGCACAATATGAAACAGGACGACCCGCTTTATTAACCGAACACGGTATTTATACCAATGAGCGCCGCATTGAAATTGCCATGGCTGATTGGTTATTTGAAGACAAACTATTTTCTGATCTCAGTGTACAAAAAGACGAAGGTGATTTAAAAAATATGTGGCTTAATGCCTTTTTGACTTATTCAAAATGTACTTATGATACCTGTTATCAAATCATTACCTTATATGAAGGCAATCAAGAATTTCAAAAAGAAGATGGGGCGGATCCTGAAAAATTAAGAATCATTCCTAATGGCATCAATGTTGAAGAATATGAACACATCGAACGTGAGCCTTTTTTACCTCCCACCATTGGTTTAATTGGGCGAGTTGTTCCCATTAAAGACATTAAAACTTACATCAGAACTTGTGCACTGACTAAAAAATCAGTGCCTGATTTAATGGCTTATATCTGTGGTCCAACCGAAGAAGATGAAGAATATTATCAAGAATGTGTTGATTTGGTTAATTATCTTGGACTGGAAGAAACCATCATTTTTACTGGTAAAATCAACATTAAAGAGTATTTCACCAAAATGCATTTATCGGTGTTAACCAGTATCAGTGAAGCACAACCCTTAGTCATCTTAGAGGCAGGTGCTGCAGGTATTCCGTCAGTCACAACAGATGTAGGCGCTTGTCGTGAAATGATACTGGGAGGCAGTGCAGAAGAGCCTTTTCTGGGAAAAGCGGGTGATGTTGTTAATTTATCTGATCCAGAAGCCATGTCTAAAGCAGTGGTTAAATTATTAACCGATAAAGAACATTATGATTCCTGTTGTAAAGCCATCCAAAACCGAGTCAGAAAATATTACAATAAAGTTGATTTAGACATTACCTATAAAAAACTGTATAAATCTTGTTGCCAAATGGACGATGATTTTTCATTGTCTAATCACAAGAACCAAAGCATATAGTACAATACTCTTCAAGTAGCGCACCAATACAGTGCAAATACACAATATTAGCCCCTTTTTGAATCATAAATATTATTTTTAATATTTATTTTAGAAATCTTTTGAAATTCTTATTTAAAAGTTATCTAATACGAAGTTGAAAAAGTTGGTAGCAATCAGAATTAATATTGTCAATCATATTGCCATTAAAATTATTTATAATATCCTGCCTTTTTCTATTAATTTTTTTGATCGGTTACCCAAAGTTTCTATTGATCCAATTCAAAACAGTTCGTAACAACAACATAAGGAGTTTTTATGTCCAATCCCGCTTTAGATATGATGAAAGACAAAGACGTTAAATTTATTGACCTTAGGTTTACTGATTCACGAGGTAAAGAACAACACGTTTCTTTACCCATCAGTCAGGTAGATGAAAGTTTTTTTAAAGATGGCAAAATGTTTGACGGTTCTAGTATTGCTGGCTGGAAAGGCATCAACGAATCTGACATGATTTTAATGCCTGAGCCTGAAAGTGCTGTCATGGATCCATTTTCAGATGAATCTACTTTAATTATCCGTTGTGACATTCTTGAACCTAATACCATGCAAGGTTATGAGCGTGATCCAAGATCAGTTGCAAAACGTGCTGAAGCTTACATGCAATCAACAGGTATTGCAGATTCTGCTTTATTTGGTCCTGAGCCAGAATTTTTTGTACTGGATGATGTCAGATGGGGTGTAGATATCAGTGGTGCTTTTTACAAAGTTGATTCAGAAGAAGCCAGTTGGAGTTCAAGTAAAGTTTTTGAAGATGGCAACATGGGTCACAGACCAGGTGTTAAAGGTGGTTACTTTCCAGTGCCTCCTGTTGATTCACTGCACGACTTACGAGCAGCCATGTGTTTAGCCATGGAAGAAATGGGACTGGTTGTTGAGGTTCATCACCATGAAGTTGCAACCGCGGGTCAATGTGAAATTGGAACGGGTTGTAATACTTTGGTTCGTAAGGCAGATGAAGTTCAAATTTTGAAATATGTTGTTCAAAATGTGGCTCACGCTTATGGCAAAACAGCAACTTTTATGCCTAAACCGCTGGTGGGTGATAATGGTAACGGTATGCATGTTCATCAATCTTTATCAAAAGATGGTAACAACTTGTTTGCTGGTGATCTGTATGGTGGATTGTCTCAAGAAGCTCTTTACTACATTGGTGGTATCTTCAAGCACGCTAAAGCATTGAATGCATTAACCAATGCATCCACTAACAGCTATAAGCGTTTAGTTCCAGGTTTTGAAGCACCTGTTATGTTGGCTTATTCTGCTAGAAACCGATCTGCATCTGTACGAATTCCCTATGTATTTTCTCCTAAAGGCAGAAGAGTTGAAGTTCGTTTCCCTGATCCAATGGGCAATCCTTATCTTAGTTTCTCTGCCATGATGATGGCAGGTCTTGATGGAATCATTAATAAGATTGACCCAGGTGAAGCCATGGATAAAGACTTATATGATCTTCCTCCAGAAGAGCAAAAAGAAATTAAGCAAGTGGCCGCTTCATTAGAAGAAGCCATTGATGCATTAGATAAAGATCGTGAGTTCTTAACTGCTGGTGGTGTTTTCACTGATGACATGATTGATGGTTATATTGCATTAAAACAAGAAGAAATTACACAATTAAACATGACAACTCACCCTGTTGAGTTTGATTTGTACTATAGTTTGTAATGACATACTTGAAAAGCTGATACAAATAAGCTTGTTTCAGCATAAAGCCTGTTTAATTCTTAATTAAACAGGCTTTTTTTTGCCTATAATTTGTGATATTAAGTTATAATTAACATTTAAGTATTATCTAAATTAAGGTTATTTGATGAATAAAATCATTTTTGGACTATTAATCCCATCACTATTTTTGCTCAGCCAAACACTCTATGCAGGCATTTATAAGTCTATTGATAAAGATGGCAACGTTACTTATTCTGGTGACTCCATCAATAATAGTAAAGAAATCAAAATAAAAAAGAATTTAACAACCTACAGTCCCTATCAATATAATAAGAACAATAAAACCAAAACATCTAAATCTAAACAGGCAATTTTTAAGAAATATCAACATTTTTCAATATCATCTCCTACCAAAGATCAAACTTTTAATAACACGGGTGGTGTCATCTCTGTTGCTATTAATATTGAGCCTCCCTTAAAGAAAAATCACATTATTCTGGCCAATGTTAATGGGGTTACACGACCCAAAAAATTTAAATCAACTCAATTCAATATTGATGATTTATTCAGGGGATCACATACCATTTCGGTCAAAGTAGTGAATAAAAAAGGTCAATTATTAAACTCATCTGAAACAGTTTCAATCTTTGTAAAGCAGCATTCTATTCTTCATTAATTTCCAAATTTATTAAAAAATTATTAATAAATTAAATTAAGGTATAATAATTGCTTATTTTTCACTGAATTCATCAACTCAATCAAATAATTCATGGAAAAAAGAATTTTAGAAAACCTCAATACCGCCATTTTATTTTTTAATTCAGATCTATTATTAACCTACGTTAATCCAGCCGCTGAGATGTTATTTGAACTCAGTTCTAAAAAAATGCTACAAATGACAGCAAAAGACATATTTCACTGCCCTGGTGAAGTTATTGACGTCACTTTGATTAAATCGCTTGAGTCAGGTCAACCATTCATCGAAAGAGAGATGTCTTTACCGTTACCCGATAAACGGATTATCAAAGTTGACTGCTCTGTCACACCTTTAAATGAACCGAATATTGAAACCAATATCCTGGTTGAATTAAGAGCCATTGATCGTCAAATACGAATCAGTCATGAAGAACAACTCATTTCTCAACATCATGCTACCAGAGCATTGATTCGTGGCATGGCGCATGAAATAAAAAATCCACTGGGGGGAATCAGAGGAGCAGCACAATTATTAGAAGAAGAATTAAACAGTGATGACTTAAAAGAATATACCCAAGTCATCACACGAGAAGCAGATCGCCTTAAAACACTGTTAAATAGAATGTTAGGTCCCAACAAACTTCCCAAACAACAAAGCATTAATATTCACCAAGTATTAGAAAGAGTCAGAATGTTAGTCAAGGCTGAAATGCCTAAAAATATTCTATTTCATCGAGACTATGACCCCAGTTTGCCAGATACGCAAGCAGATGAAGATTTACTCATTCAAGCGGTATTGAATATTGTCAGAAATGCGGCTCAAGCCATTGGTCAAAAAGGTAACATTACTTTAAAAACTCGCATACAACGACAATTTACCCTGGCTAACCATAAATATAAACTGATTTCAAAAATTGAAATCATCAATGATGGTCCAAAAATCCCAGACTACATTCTAAAAAATATATTTTATCCAATGATCAGTGGCCGTGCTGAAGGAACAGGTCTGGGGTTGTCCATTTCACAATCTATTATCAATCAACATGATGGTTTAATAGAATGTTTGAGTGAAGACAATAAAACAACATTTATTATTTTACTACCTTTAAAGGAAAATCATGATTAATCAACACAAAGTCTGGATTATTGATGATGATCGTTCAATCCGATGGGTTCTTGAAAAGGCCTTACACAAGGCAGGATTTAATGTCATCAGTTTTTCAGATGCCAACAATGTCATTGAATCATTGAATAGCCTAGATAAACCTGATTCAATTATCACAGATATCAGAATGCCAGGCGTTGATGGTCTCGAATTACTCAATAAAATAAAACAAAATTACCCTGACATTCCAGTCGTCATCATGACAGCCCATTCAGATTTAGACAGTGCCGTTTCTGCATTTCACGGTGGTGCTTTTGAATATTTACCCAAACCTTTTGATTTGAATGATGCCATTGATATTGTCAAACGTGCCTGTGAATATAGCCAAAGACAGCAAAATGACAACAAAGAAACTCAGGTTGTAACTAAACTGCCAGAAATCATCGGCGAAGCCCCTGCCATGCAGGAAGTTTTTCGAGCCATCGGACGTTTGGCAAGATCTCACATTACAGTCCTTATTAACGGTGACTCAGGCACGGGCAAAGAGCTTGTAGCTAAAGCTTTATATAATCACAGTCCTAGAAGTAAAAACCCCTTTATAGCCCTTAATATGGCAGCGATCCCAAAAGACCTGTTAGAATCTGAATTATTTGGTTATGAAAAAGGGGCTTTTACGGGGGCTCAAAATAAACGATCAGGTTATTTTGAAAAAGCCAATCATGGTACTTTATTTTTAGATGAAATAGGTGACATGCCGATTGAATTACAAACCAGATTATTAAGGGTTCTGTCTTATGGCGAATTTTATAACGTCGGCGGACACACTCCCGTTAAAGTTGATGTCAGAATTATTGCCGCCACTCATCAAAATTTAGAGGATTTGGTCAAAGCAGGAAAATTCAGAGAAGATTTATATCACCGCTTAAATGTCATTAAAATTCAAATACCAAGATTAAAAAATAGGAAACAAGACATTCCAATCTTAATGAAACATTTTTTGAAAAATATTGCTGAAGAATTGGCAGTAGAAAGCAAAATACTGTTACCTGAAACTGAAAAATATTTATCTCAACTGGATTGGCCAGGCAATGTTCGACAATTAGAAAATACTTGTCGATGGATCACTGTCATGGCATCTGGTCAATCAGTTCATATTGAAGATTTACCCACAGAATTATCTGAACAACAATCTCACTCAGTTGACAATGAATTCAATCATTCAACTCAACAAAGTATCACAAATTTTGAAAATGCCAATTGGGAAGAATTATTAAAACAATGTGTAACCGATCAATTGAATAAAGGCGAAAGCAATATTTTATCCACACTGGAACCAAAATTTGAAACCATCATGATTGAATCTGCACTCAATTTTACAGGCGGGAAAAAACAAGAATCCGCAAAATTATTGGGCTGGGGTCGAAATACATTGACCAGAAAGATTAAAGAGTTGGGATTGAATTATTGAATCATAATACTTTCACTGGGTATTCAACCGATTGATTTGTTTCCCCATCTTTTTAAAAAAGTCCATGTTATTCGGCTGATAAAATGGTTTAACAATATCTCCTATCATAATATCATCCTCAGAATGACCCATTCTAATCCAAGTTCGTTTTGAATTGCTTAAATCTGTCACAATACCTTCTGCAACTTTTTCTTCAATTTGTTCATCCATTTGAGTTAATGGATTATTGACCTTTTTTATATGGTAAATAAGCACCTTATCACCCGCATTAACCCTATTTTGTTTTAAAGTCGTTTCAACAATGATACTGCCATTTTTCTGTTTAGCACTCATAACATAACCTTTAATGGCGAAATAATTGAATAATTTGGATCGAATTGCCCAAATACCATCCAAAGTTGCATTGACCAATAAATGATTTTTATTTGATAACTTGTCACAATCTTCTTTATTTTTAACGTCTTCCCCAGCTTGTTGATTGTCTTCAAAATGAATAGTTTTAAGCACTTTCATTGATGGCATTTGATAAATTTTTAATGCCCCGCTGACAAAAGCAGTCATCATGCAACGAGGTGAATAATAATGTTGACTGACATCAAATCCTGATCGCTTACTGTAAAACCCTGCTTGAAATTTACGATTGAAACTGGCATGAGTTATTTTGCCAAACAAAAAATAACGGGCAAACAGTTCGCCTTGCCAACCATTGATTTGTCGGTCTTCTGCAATTAATACTTCATGTAATAATTTGCCTGATTTTTCCCGACTGACAATATTCACATTACCTGTTTGTTCAATTAGATTTTCAAGCGCATTCGACAAAACAATCGCTAAATTAGTTTGTTCCGCCATTTTTATTTTGCCGTTATCGACAGCAACCGCAATATCATAACTTGCCTCACTGAGATCATCCAATGTTGGCATAAATTGTGTTTTTTGTAGTCTGATGGATTGATATTGATCAAATTGTTGAACTTCAGTGATTGACGAACAACTACTGATTAGTAAAGCAAATAATATCAGGATAATTCTATAACGCATAAATAATTTATTAAAAACGATTTTCAACACCGATCACCAGAAAGTTTTTATTTTTACTGGATGAGGCTCCTGTAGAATTGTCTTTAGATTTTAATTTTTCAAAATTATAACCAATCACAGGTCTCAAATTGTCCATTAATTTTTTGAGCACAAAACGAAATGAATAACGTAAAGTGCTTTCTTCAGTATCAATGGAGGTGCTGGAAAATACAAACTGATTATTTTCAACAGCCAATACGGCCAAATTATATTTTAACGGTAAAAATTCATAATCAGCCGTGATTAAAAAATCAACCCAAGTGTTGGTTTTATAAATCATTTCCAAATTTACACTGTAAGAAAAATCCTGACTTTTAGAACCATTGCTAGACCCCGTAGTGGCAATAATTGGTTTAAAACGGGTTTGTTGATCTACGGTTAATTGACTTGTAGGATAAATATTAACCCCCGTCCTGATAGAAAAAGCACCACCCGATGGATTCCAAGTCACATCCCCGTGAAGAGTTGGACGCAACACTTCAATATTGATTTCATTATCAAATGCCACCAGATCACCACCAAGATTGACTGGCATCTGCAAGAAACCAAATTCAAGTTTATCAATATCAATTTGCTCAATATCTCCACCCAAAGTGTACTTGAAATTTCCTGCTGGCATCTCATAACTGAGTAGGTTTAATTTCAACCGATTATCTTGAATATTACTGCCAATACGACTGTCATCAAAACCATTAACCGTGCCATTGTCCTGAGTGGTACTGCTATGGATACCAACACCACTGAATAGCTGGTCATTCCAATAATATGGAAGAAATGCTGATGGATTGATTTTACCGTCATCGATATTAAAATCGATAAAAAAACGAGAATAATCAATGCCTTTTGCAAAAACAGTTGATTGGTAAGCAATTAACAACATTAAAACGGGTATTATTTTATTCATTTTGAATGGCTACTCTGTATTATTATAATTTAAAAGTAGGATTAAACAGGTAGGTTGTCAATCAATAATAAACATTATATTGTTATAAATAATTAACAAATATAATTTCTACAAACTCCATTTTATACTTTTAAAATCATCTATGCTAAAATTAAAGCTGAGTTGAGTAGCTCGTCTGCTCGATAAACTTAGACAGTTAACCATAGAAAATTCAATAATCATGTTTCCATTAAAACACTCAATTGACCCCATGGTAGATTGTGTCTTCAAGGCATTATTAGGATCGCCAGAAAATATCAATTTAACCTTGAATTTTCTCAATGCAATTTTACAACCTGATATTCCCATTGAGTCCCTAGAAATTCAAAACCCCTACAATGAAAAAGAGTTTTTAACAGACAAACTCACCATTGTTGATGTTAAAGCAAAAGATAAACTTGGCAAAAGCTACCAAATTGAAGTTCAACTTGCCGTTTTTCCTTATTTACCTTCAAGAATACTTTACACTTGGAGCAATATTTATCAATCACAACTATCCAGTGGCAAAAAATTTAATACATTGCAACCCGTTATTTCCATCTGGTTATTGGGCGATATATTACTAAAAGACTCTCCCGCTTTTCATCATCATTTTCAAATTTATGATCCACTCAATAATATACAACTCACTGATCAATGTGCCATTCATCTACTGGAATTACCAAAATGGCAGAAAAAAACAGAGACTTCAACCGCTGAGGATCAGTGGCTTTGCTTCTTTCATGATGCAAAAAACTGGGATCAGTTACCCAACCAACTAAATACCCCTGAAATGAGGCAAGCCATGCAAGTTTTATCCATGTTTTCAGAAAAAGAAAATGAATACCATCTCTATCAAGCAAGAAAAATTGCCCTAGCAGATGATGCCACCAAAAAAGAATTAATGAAAGAAATCGAATCTAAAAGAAAAGAAGCTGAATTAAAAAAAGAGGAAGCTGAAAGGAAAGCAAAAGATGCTGAACTTAAGCAAGAAAAAGCCGAACTCAAAACAAAAGATGCCGAACGTAAAACAAAAGATGCTGAATTTAAGCAAAAAGAAGCCGAACTCAAAACAAAAGAGGTTTTCAATTTTGCTAATGAGGAAAAACAACAAAAGGAAAATGCCTTAGCAGAACAAAAACGCTTATTGGTTCTATTACAAAAAGCAGGAATTGATCCAGAAACATGAAATTCAGTTGATTGTTTGAGTAATGTTTCACCTAATAACCAAATAGAGACCACAGGTTTTAACTCGTTAAAATCTTTACCACTGGTGAGTTGTGACCCCTTTTTTTGAAAGTATAATCAGGCTATTCTCACTTCTGTAAGAAGTTCAGGATGTTTATTTAAAATTTTCAGCAATTTAACAAGAGAAAGTGAGGGTTTTGTTTTACCCGTTTCATACCGTGAAAAAGCATTCACACCGCCACCAAATATTTCTGCGGCTTCTTTCTGATCAAGTTGCAGTTTTTTTCGTACATCAATAATAAAAGTAGGATCAATAATGGCTGCATTCACCTGTTTATTATATTCCTGCATCATATCCATTATTCGACGAGATTCTTCGGCATCAAGAATTGATTCACCACACGCAGTGCAATAATCACCCACAACAGCTAATAATAGCGTTGTTTCACCTTTATAAGTATAAGGCTGATCTCGAATATCACGTATTAACTCAGCAACCCCACAAACAGGACATTTCACATCACAGCTCCTTAAACGAAATAATGACTAAATCATCAATGATATTCAACTTTAAATAAACATCGCCAAACTCTGTATTTGGTTTATAAGTAGGTGACCATAATTATCTTAACAAAATTTTCGCTCAGGATTTTTTGACCTTTGGTGTTACTGCTCTGATTGCATAGAGATCTATTCGGTCAGAGTAGTAGTGCCAAAAGGCAGAAAATATTGAGTGAAAATGTTAATATAATTATGGTCACCTACTTATACATCTTGCCAAATTTTATGATC
>Ga0233443_1002865_pt1 | contig 12667 bp, 12 predicted proteins | sample SI_123_September_2_FD_182784 | JGI IMG/M metagenome (GOLD analysis project Ga0233443, IMG submission 182784) | Seawater microbial communities from Saanich Inlet, British Columbia, Canada - SI_123_September2016_200_MG | ecosystem: Environmental > Aquatic > Marine > Inlet | place: Canada: British... | reverse complement strand
CTGACAACTAAAAAACCACAGTTAAAGCAAGCAAAAGCAGCATTGGAAGTTGCAAAAGCTCAAGTGCAATCAGCAGAAAAAAAACTAAATAAAACAGAAATTACTGCTCCATATACAGGGCGTATACAAAATATTAACATTGATTTAGGTTCTACTATTATCCCTGGCCAACCAGTAGGATCAATGTATACTTCGAATGAAATTGAAGTTACTCTTTCAGTTAAAGATAGTGATTTGAAATTTTTAGATATACCAATGGACGGCAGAAAATTAAACCCTGATCAAAAGTCTATTGTGATCATTAAATCTCTATATAAAGGTGAAATGCAAGAATGGGCTGGTAATTTAGAGCGTGTTGATGGTGTTATTGATCCAATGACCCGAATGATTAAGTTAATTGCAAATTTCAAAAATAATTTTATTGAAGAAACAAAGCCTATATTGCCAATAGGTTTATTTGTAGAAGCAGAAATCAACGGAAAGCAGTTGGAAGATATTTTTATGATACCAAATTCTGCATTAACTCCCAATGACGAACTCTTGTTTTTAAATCAAGATGATGCTTTAGAAATAAGAAAAGTAAGCGTCCTTACTAAAATGAAAAATCATATTTTAGTAGAAGAAGGAATGAAAGCAGGTGAAAGGGTGGTTGTATCCAAACTAAGCATTGCAACTAATGGAATGCTAGTCAACCCACGATATCAGTAATGAGAGGCATAGTTACTTGGTTCGTTAAGAATAGTGTTCCTGCAAACCTGTTTATGTTTTTTTTAATTTTTGGTGGATTCTTTGTGTCTTATCCAACAATGAAGTCTGAGTTCTTTCCTATTCCAGATCTTTCAACCATTACAATTAGCGTTCCTTATCCTGGAGCATCTGCAAAAGAAGTAGAGTCTTCAATTTCCTCAAAAATAGAAGATAGACTTCAAGGTATTTCTAATATTAAAAAATTAAGATCATACTCACTTGAGGGTGCTGGACTAATTACTATACAAGTTTTTGATAGTGGTGAAATTGATACCACTCTAGATGATGTGAAAACAATCATGGATGGTATAAGTACATTTCCACAAAACAGTGAAGCTCCTGTCATTAGTAAGCTAGAACCTACCGAAAAAGTTCTAGATGTCATTGTTTATGGAGACGTTGATGAGCGGGTATTATTAAACATTACTAAGCAAGTAAATAAAGAAATGAAAGAGCTGAGCGAAGTTTCGTTTACAGAAATTAATGGAGATAGAGATAAAGAAATTACCATAGAGGTTTCTGAAAAAAATCTTGAAAAATACAACCTAAGCTTTGATCAAATAACTATGGCAATTAATGCAGGTTCAATTGACTTGCCAGGTGGATTATTATCAAGTAAAAGTGGCGATCTCTTAATTCGAACGGTTGGGCAGTCTTATAATGCTAATGAATATGAAAATATCGTCATTAAAGGTCAGCCTGATGGCAGTCAATTACTGCTAAAAGACATAGCTACTATTACGGATGGCTTTATTGATGTAGAAAGTTATTATAGATGGGATGGTGTCCAAGCAATGTTTATTAGTGCAAATTTAGTTGGTGATCAAGATGTGCTTTTAGCTGCTGAACAATTAAGAAAATATGTTAAGAGTAAGCAGTCAGATATGCCTCCAAATGTGAGTATTGATTACTGGTATGATCAAGCGCGCTATCTCCAAGATCGTATTAATTTACTATATAGGAATTTTGCTATTGGAATAGTTTTAGTATTACTTCTTTTAACAATGTTTTTGAGGCCATCTGTAGCATTCTGGGTGTCAATGGGTATTCCAATCTCTTTTGGAGGGGCATTAATTATACTTCCACTAATTGGTGTTACCGTAAATATTTTATCCGCATTCATGTTTATTGTTGTGTTAGGTATTGTAGTTGATGATGCCATCATTGTGGGAGAAAATGTTTTTAGGAGGCGCGTTAAACTTAAAGAAAATAATATGGATTCAACTATTAAAGGTACGATGGAAGTATTAATTCCTGTCTTTTTTGGAGTATTAACGACAATTGTTGTGTTTGCACCTATGCTTGATCTAGCTGGAACAACTGGCGATATTTGGAAAGTATTTCCATTAACTGCTATTCCTATTTTAGTATTCTCACTTATAGAGTCTACTACAATTTTACCTGCACACTTGTACCATGCGGGTGAATGGTTTCAGACAAGTTTTGTAGGCTTTGGTAAAAAATTAAAGGCAGTCAGAAATTATTGCTCAGAAAGACTTTATTTATTTGTAGATAATTTTTGGGTTCCTCTCGTTGAAAAATCTATTATTAGTCGATATGTCACTATTTCAGTTTTTATAGGAATGATGATTATGACTCTTTCTTTGCTTGCTGGAGGATTGGTAAAATGGCAATTCTTTCCTGTTCTAGAATCTGAAGAAGTTGGGATTGTATTCGAATTACCAGAGGGCTCTCCAATAGAGAAAACGCAAGCCATTACTGAAATTATTGAAAGCGAAGCTCTCAAACTTAAACAAGAATTAAATACAACTGAGCCAGAAATAATTATTTCTCATGTCTTAACAACTGTTGGGAAGCATTACTTTGCAAATGCTGAAGCTCAAAGTAGTCCAAGTGGAGGTAATGTCACATCTTCATCAACACCACATCTTGGAGAGGTTGTTGTAGTCCTAACTCCTGCTGATAGTAGATGGGGATTAACTGGTGCATACGATGTTATTGATAAACTTCGTTCACGTATTGGGACGATAACAGGTGTAGAGCGGCTGAATTACAGTGCTAATATTTTTACTGCTGGTAAATCAATTCACTTTGAGTTTTCAGGAGACAGTTTTAAAAAATTGAATCAAGTTGTTGCTGATACGCGAGTATTACTTTCTGGTTTTGCAGGTGTCTATGATTTAGCAGATACTGACACCAAAGGTAAAAATGAATTACAAATTGAACTATTACCTTCTGCCGAGGTGTATGGCATTACTGCTATGGATATTGCGCGTCAGGTAAGGCAAGCATTTTTTGGTGAAGAAGTACAGCGCATTCAAAGAGCGGATGATGATATTAAGGTTATGTTAAAGCTTCCTAAAGATGAGCGCGATAGCCTTGTAACACTAGAAAACATGAGAATACGAACTGCTCAAGGAATTAAGGTTCCACTCTATGCTGTTGCAAATGTTAAAGAAGTTGAAGGAAAAGCAACGATTGCTCGTGTGGATGGAAAGCGTGTTATCGAAGTAACGTCCGATGTTGATGTTTCTAAAAATACCTCTTCTATGATCTTACAAACAATTGTATGGCCCGGCGGTGCATTTGAAGGACAACCAATGGGCAAACTTAAAAAGGTTCTGGATAAAACTCCTGGAGTAGATTTTGCACTAGCAGGAGAGCCAGCTGAACAAAGTGAACAGCTTGATGATATATTATTAAAATTTAGTATAGCAATTTTTGTTATTTATGTACTGCTTGCGATTCCACTTAAATCATATTTTAAACCATTGATTGTACTATCAGCAATTCCATTTGGCGTAGTAGGTGCAATTCTTGGACACCTACTATTTAATCAGCCAATGTCAGTGTTATCTCTACTCGGTGTGATCGCACTATCTGGAGTGGTAGTAAATGACAGTCTTCTTTTAGTTGTGTTTGTAAATAGAGCTAAAGAAAAAGGTGTGGAAACTAGAAAAGCTGTCCTAGATGCAGTCCGTACAAGATTCAGACCGGTTGTACTAACTTCGATGACAACATTCTTAGGTATTGTTCCATTATTATTGAATCAAAGTACGCAGGTATTATTTTTAAAGCCTATGGCTATCTCACTTGGGGTTGGAATATTATTTGCAACAAGTATCATATTACTGCTTGTTCCTGTTGCTTATATGATTATTGATGACTTTATTCTGCTTTTAGAAAGACTGTTTAAGAAAGCCAATTAAAATAATTATGCTTCAAATTGTGCATAGCTAGGATAACCAGATCTAGCAGGATCTTCATAGTCAATCTTGATAATTGCTTTCTTTAATATTCTTTTTAAAACAATTAAACGATCGTTTTCTGACTGACTTTTTAAAAGAATTTTCTTTGCTCTTTTATCAATGTCCAACATTGAGGCAATTTCAAAAGAGCTTTTTGGCATATTAATCTGTGGAATCTTTGATGATGCTCCTAACTTCAATAATACTTCATATAGAAAAACATTAGCTTCTTGTAATAATGTCTCATCAATCGTATCATCAATATCGTTCCATGTTTTTACATATGCTTGCTTGTAAGGTTCAGAAGTATTGTAACTTTTGACGATGAATCTTTCTACTCCAGATACTAAGATATCGTATTCCCTACTATCATTTTCGCCACCGACTAATTGTTCTATAGAGGCTGTACATCCAATCACTAAAGAATCGCTATTTTTTGAATTAATAATACCAAATTTCTGATTGTTTTTCAGACAATATTCAATCATTTTTTTATACTTTTCTTCGAAGATATGTAAAGGGAGTTTTTCGCCTGGAAGGAGTACTAAAGGTAGTGGGAAAATTGGAATTTTATCATTCATACTACTATCAAAATACATATAGTTTTATTAATATTCACTAGCAATCTTATGAAAAAAGATATTATAGATCACTTAGCACTTTGTACTGATGATATCGCTAAATCAGTAGCATGGTATTCAGATAATTTTACATGTCATGTACTTTATCAAGATGATTCTTGGGCAATGCTTGAATTTGAAAATGTTAAGTTAGCATTGGTACTTCCCGATCAACATCCTTTTCACTTTGCAATATTAAAAGATGATGTTGAGAGCTATGGAGAACCTGTTACTCATCGAGATGGATCAGTTTCAGTTTATATTAAAGATCGCTCAGGCAACAATATTGAAATTCTCAGATACTAATCGTTTGCTACTAGATTTTTTCTGTTATAAAATTGGCGAGCCTACCAGTTAGGTTTAACAAAAAAAGGGGAAATAGAAATGTTCAAACAAATATTCGCAATAACATCAATCTTAATTCTAGTTGCATGTGGAGGTGGATCTTCCGCTGAAGCTACTGTAGTTAATATCGGTTCTTTAGGCGCAGAAATGAAATTTGATGTAGAAGAATTCACCGTTAAAAGCGGCTCTAAAGTAAAGGTAGTTATGAAAAATAACACTCCGTCCGACTTTATGGGAGCAATGCTTCATAATGTTGTAATTTTAAAAGATGAATCAGCTGCTCCAATGATTATTCAATTAGCTGAAGGCAATGGTGGAGAACCGTATGCTGATGGAAGAATTTTAGCAATGACGCCATTAGCTGATAAGCAAGAAGAAACATTTATTGAATTCACAGCACCTTCAAAGCCAGGAAAGTATTTATATGTTTGTACTTATATTGCTCATGCAGGATCGATGCGTGGCTATATGATTGTTGAATGATATAAAAATTCTATATATATTCCTTCTCTATAATTGAGATTCAATCTCATAACATTGTAGTGAAGGAATATATGAAAACAAATAAATTTTTAATACTAGCCTTGCTGATAGTGTCTATAACAGCAGTATTTCTATCAAATACAAATGAGGAAGTTCAAAACGAAGAGGTTAATATTTACACCTCCAGACATTATGATGCCGATGATTTTCTTTATGAAAAATTCACGCAAAAGACAGGAATTCAAGTGAATATAATTTCTGGCAAAGGAAGCGCTCTTATTGAAAGACTAAAAGCTGAGGGTGCTAATTCACCGGGTGATGTTTTTTTTACAGTAGATGCGGGGAATTTATCTAATTTTCAGAAACAAGGTTTTCTACAATCCATTCAATCTGAAATCATAAAACAATCCGTACCAGTTGAACTCAGGGGTGAGAATGATGAATGGGTAGCTGTGGCAAAAAGAGCTAGAGTTATTTTTTACAATCCAGAACTGGTAAGTGATAAAGAAATTAAAGATATTAATTATGAAGACTTAGCAAACGATGTATGGAAAGATAAAGTTGTAATAAGAAGCTCATCAAATATGTATAATCAGTCTTTAGTTTCTTCTCTTATTTCTAATTTAGGTATTGATCAGACAGAAAAATGGGCTAAAGATTTAGTCGCTAATTTTGCTCGAAAACCACAAGGAAATGACCGGTCGCAGATAATGGCAGTAGCTAATAAAGAAGCATCTATTGCGATTGCTAATACTTACTATATCGGAATCATGTTATCTGGTAAAGGTGGAAAAGAACAATTAGATGCTGCACATAAAGTTAAGATAGCATTTCCAAATCAAACTAATCGAGGTGCTCATATTAATATTAGTGGAGGTGGAGTTTTAAAACACTCTCCTAATAGAGAGAACGCTGAAAAGTTTTTGGAATTTCTTTTAAGCGAAGAAGCTCAAATTCATATTGTTAACAACACTTTTGAGTATCCAGTTTTAGAAACTGTTAAACCTCATCCATTAATAGCAAGTTTTGGTAACTTTAAAATGGATAAAACATCTGTAGCAGATTTTGGTAAATATAATCCTGAAGCAGTTAAACTCATGGATAGAGTAAATTGGCAGTAAAAATTGGTTAAATTAAAAAATTTTACGCTTTGGCATGTTCTTGTACTAATAATTACTAGTATATTTTTGATACCAATACTGTTCATTGTGAGTAGTGTTTTTTTAGGATTTTCTAACAACTTCAATCACCTTTACGAAAATCTATTACTTGAATATTCTCTAAATTCGATTTATTTAGTAGCAGGGGTATCTATTCTTGTAATAATACTGGGAGTTTCAACAGCTTGGTTAGTTACTTTTTTTAATTTTTATGGTAAAAAATTTTTTCAGTGGGCTCTTATCCTGCCATTAGCTGTACCTCCGTATTTATTAGCTTATGTTTTTACTGAATTTTTTGACTTTTCTGGTACAGCTAACAATATATTGAGGAATTTGTTCAACACTCAATCTGATGTTATTTTTTTTCCTAATATAAGAACAATCACTGGAGCGATTATGGTATTTGGTTTCACTCTTTATCCATATGTTTATATGATTTCAAGAGTTGCTTTTATGAATATACCCGCTTCTGTTATCGAAGCTTCGTCCCTGTTAGGAAAAAACTCTATTTCTACATTTTTTAGTCTTTCAATTCCTTTAATTAGACCAGCAATAATTGCTGGGGTTGCCTTAGTTGCTATGGAAACTCTTGCAGATTTTGGCGCAGTTCAACACTTCGCAATACCCACATTTACAACAGGTATTTTTAGAACTTGGACAGGTCTTTATGATCTCAATACGGCATTACAGCTATCAACGATGTTACTATTAGTTATTTTCATATTTTTATCCGTAGAAAGAGCCAGCAGAAGTAAAATAAGATATGTTAATTCAGTTACTACAAATAATTCTTTTAAACCAATTCGATTAATGAGACTTAAAAGTACAGCTGCTTTCTTAATCTGCTTTACACCAGTTTTTATAGGATTTTTTCTACCTGTTCTTGAACTAATTAATTGGTCTAGTCAAGTAGATATTCTTGTTTCGTCAAAGATATTTCTAGCTGCATCTAATACTTTATATATTTCTTTATCTGCTGCTATATTGACATGTTTTATAGCATTATTAATTAACTTTATTGTTAGATCTTTTGGCATTTCTCAACTACTTAATGACTTATTATCTCTCGGCTATGCCGTACCAGGACTAATATTAGCCGTGGGTATTACTAAAATGTTTACTAGTGTTGATGTGTGGTTAATTAATTATGGTACTTTCATTACGGGTAGCATCCTAGGCTTAATCCTTGCATACATCATAAAGTCATATGCCATATCTAATATTGTATTAAATTCAGCATTGAATTCAATACCTATAGCACTAGATGAATCAGCTCAAACTTTGGGAGCAAGTAAGTTAAAACTGCTTAAAGATATCCATGTGCCACTATTAAAAACAGGGCTAATTACTACTTTTTTATTAGTCATGGCAGAACTAATTAAAGAATTACCAGCAACATTAATCTTGAGGCCTTTTAATTTTGATACATTATCAGTTTCTGTCTATCTATTAGCATCTGAAGAAAGAATGTTTGAAGCTGCTTTTCCTAGTTTAGTGATTATTATTTTTGGTTTAATTCCAATTTATTTTTTAAATAAACTAATTTTAAGTAATGATAAGTAGAATGAAAGAATTTTTAAAAGTTAAAAATGTAAAACTATCTTTTAATAATAATGAAATATTAAAAGGTTTAAATCTAACAATTGCTCAGGGTAATTTTGTTGCTATAACAGGGGCTTCCGGGTCAGGTAAAACAAGTCTTTTGCGTGTCATTTGTGGATTAGAATCACCAAATCAAGGTGAAATAATGTTGGACAATACTCTATTGCTGAATAACGAAATCTGTGTTCCTACAGAAAAAAGAAATATCGGTTTAGTGATTCAAGAAAAAGTTCTATTCCCTCATTTAAATGCGAGGAAGAACATTGAGTTTGGAATATCTAGTAAAACAGATAAGCAGAATCTGAGTAATGAGATTATGGAAAAACTTAACATTAAACAATTAGCTGAAAAATATTCTCATGAATTATCAGGTGGAGAATCTCAAAGAGTTGCTTTAGCCAGAAGTATTGTCATGAAGCCAAAGCTATTAATGCTAGATGAACCATTCACTGGATTAGATAAAGATCTAAAAATGAAAATATATCCAGAGATAAAATCAATTCTTCAAGCAAGTAAAATTACTGCTTTGATGGTTACTCACGACTTAAATGAAGTAAAGGCTCTAGCAGATAAATGCTTTAATCTTGAATCTGGAAAATTAGTAGAAATATAGTATGGAGATGCAATAATTTATATTTTGTATTTGATAGAGCTTTTTATATCGTTTAGTAAAATCTACTTAAGTTCAACTAAAGCATCTTTAAATTCTGACAAAATCATAGCTGTTGCACCCCAAGATATACAACTATCAAAATGAAAGCTTGGTACATCAACATTCAGACCTTTAACCTTAATACTCTTTGTAGATACGATAGTATCATCTTGTAATTCATCTAGACCAATATCATGTATTGATTCTACTTCATTTTCATTTATTGTTGTACTTGGCTTATCTTTGGAATACCAAACATAAGGATGAATTAAAAATCCAGAAACAGGCGCGTACAATGGTGTCAATTTACCAATTAATTCTAGTGGGATATTAATTCCAATCTCTTCTTCACTTTCACGTAACGAAGTCTCTTTAAATGACTCCCCTTTATCCTGCGCCCCTCCAGGCAAAGAAATCTCGCCTTTATGATGGTCTACATTTGATGTTCTTCTAGTTAAAAAGAATTTTAATTTTTTATCTTCTTGGAATAGAATAATAGCTACTGCTGCTAATTTTGCGTTTGATGGTGGATAAAATGCTAGTCTTGTCACAGTATTAATTGGCATCACAGCCATTTTTCTCTGGCTTTTCCATCCAGGTAATTCTTTGAGAAGTCTTCTCTTTATTAATTTAATTTTTTTATCTAGTTTCAAATCCATGAAATATAAGCACATAATTTGGGATTGGAATGGAACTTTATTGAATGACACTTCCTTATGTGCGCAAATTTTAAATGACTCATTAAGAAAGCGTGATATCCCTGAAATCACAGTTAAGCAGTACAAAGAGAAATTTCTATTTCCGATTAAAACATTCTATGAATCGATAGGGTTTGATTTTGATAAAGAGCCTTTTGATAATTCTAATAATGAATTCAATACAGGCTTTGCAAATCAATTTAAATCTTTGGCGCTACAGCCATTTGCGAAAGATACAATTATCAAATTTTCTGAACAAAAAATTATGCAAACTATTCTCTCTGCTAGTCGTGACGACAGATTAAAAGAGCAGGTTAATTTTTTTAATTTAACACAGTATCTACAACATGTTATTGGTACAAGTAATTTATATGCTCATGGAAAAGAATTTGAAGGGGAAGAATTACTTTTAACTTTAGATATTCCAGCAGAAGAAACAATTATTATCGGCGACACTTTGCTGGATTTTAATGTCTCTCAATATCTAAAAATTGATTGTGCTTTAGTATCCCACGGACATAATGATTTGAAACGATTAGATGAAACTGGAGCATTTACTTTTTCAGATATTCAGGAATTTTATGATTGGATTACAACAACTTAAGTTGTCAGTCCGCCATCTACTACAAACATTGATCCAGTAATGAAATCAGAAGCGTCAGAAGCCAAATACAGTGCCATGCCGGATATATCATCAGGCTCTCCCATTCTAGCTTGAGGAATAGCTTTTATAATTTCATTATATACTGATTTATCTTCCCATAAAGCTCTACTGAAATCTGTTTTGATTAAGCCTGGAGCTAAAGTATTAACCTGCACATTTGATCCTGCCATCTCTTTAGCTAGCACCTTGGTTAACATTACCACTGCAGCCTTACTAATATTATAAACGCCTAAGCCATCAAGTGGAGTCTTAGCTGCTATTGATGCTACATTAATAATCTTGCCATACTTATTATCTTGCATAGATTTACTACAGGCTTTTATAAAATTGAAATATCCTTTTACATTTATATCCCAAATTTTTTCCCAATGACTATCTTGTGAATTAAGAATTGGGCCATAATAAGGGTTAGCTGCTGCATTATTAACTAGTATATCCACCCTGCCAAACTGATCTATTGTTTTGCTCACAACATTATTGATTGATTCTATTTCACCCGTATTGCATTCAATGCCGGTGATGTTAAATCCTGCTGTCTGAGCGTCTTTTATTGCACTATCTAAATTATTTTTTTTACGACTACAAATGACAACATTTGCACCAGCTTCTGCATACTTAAATGCAATTGATTTACCAATGCCTTTGGAGCCCCCAGAAATAATTGCTGTTTTTTCTTTTAAACTAAACAATTACTTCTTCTTTCTTCTTGCAGCCATTGCTTCCCACATAGAATCTGGCAATTTAGTCAGATCACTAAACTCTGCTGCACCTGCAAGCCACTCACCACCATCAATGGTTACGACTTCACCGTTCACATATGCAGATCCATCGCTCATTAAATATGATGCAAGATTTTCAAGTTCATGTCGTTCACCGAATCTTTTCATTGGTATTTTATTTTTCATATTATCTTCAAAATCATCAAAGCCTGGTGGCATTAAGCGGGACCAAGCTCCTTCTGTTGGAAATGGACCTGGAGCAATTGCATTAAATCGAATATTATGCTTACCCCACTCCACAGCCAATGATCGAGTCATTGCTAACACACCTGCTTTTGCTGCTGCAGATGGTACTACATAAGGCGAACCTGTCCATGCATATGTAGTAACAATACTTAACACATTACCTTTTTTATTCTTTATCATTTCTTTACCAACCGTGCTAATACAATTCCATGTTCCCATTAATACAATATCAATTACTGCCTTAAATGCGTTGGGACTCAACATTTCAGTAGGCGAAATAAAGTTACCCGCTGCATTATTGAGAAGGTTATCAATTTTTCCAAACTTATCAATTGTTTGCTTAGTCATTAGCTCTACATCTTCTATTTTTCTTACATCACCTGGACATGTCAATACATTAATCCCTAGCTCTGAGAACTCCTGTGCAGTTTCATCTAATACCTCTGCTCTTCTACCGCTAATTACAATATTTGCTCCTAGCTCTCCAAATCTTCTGGACATACTTTTACCTAATCCAGTTCCTCCGCCAGTAACAATAATTGTTTGATTTTTTAATAAGCCATCTTGAAACATATGAATTCCTTTATTTTAATTATCTAAAATTTCTGTTATTAAATCTGTTTTTTCTTTTAAGGGTTCTAAAATATTATCTTCAACAACGCTCTGAGCAGAGTCTTGCAACTCTTGAACTTGACTTGGAAACTTATCTAAGTCTGGCAACTGTTGACCTGTAAGCACAATATAAGCATAATAAATAATGAGTAACGTAATCCCTAATGTTACCAGTTTAAATAGGCGCTTTATAACGCTAAACGTAATCATTGCCATTAAAACAATGGTTACAGCTAAGTATGCTGGATTACTAGAAATACTATTTAACAGATTCTCTAACATTGTAGCAATTTATACATTAGATTTCTACTTTACAAAGATGAAACAAAAATCCATAAGATTCGTTGAAGATTGTATGATAAAAAAAGGATTTGTTTTATTTTTTTTGTGCACTTCTCTCTTCAGCCAAGATAAGCTATTACTCAAACAAGCAGATATTCTCAAGTCTTCTACTATTGGAAACGAAACAATCACAAGGTTGGATGGAAACATTATTTTTCAGAAGACAGATACTACTTTAAAAGGAAATTTTGCAACTCAATCTGATAAGAGCTCTATAATAAACTTATATGGAGACGTATCCATTCAGCAGCCTGAGCAAATTATATACTGTGATTCCTTATCATTCAATAATAATACTGAATTTTTTGAAATGTTCGGAAACATTAAGATTAAAAATGGCTCTCGTTTGATCGGTGCAGACAAAGCTACTTTGGACCAGATTTCAAATCAGATGACTTTGATCGATAATTGTGAAATCAATGAAAAGGATAGAAATAGAGTATACGGGGATAAAATAATATTAGATTTTAAAGATAAGACTTTACACTCATTCGAAGTATTATCAAATGGTATAATATACTCTAAAAATTCAGGTTATGAAAAAATTGATGATCTAGAAAAAAATATA
>Ga0233443_1002863_pt1 | contig 12680 bp, 10 predicted proteins | sample SI_123_September_2_FD_182784 | JGI IMG/M metagenome (GOLD analysis project Ga0233443, IMG submission 182784) | Seawater microbial communities from Saanich Inlet, British Columbia, Canada - SI_123_September2016_200_MG | ecosystem: Environmental > Aquatic > Marine > Inlet | place: Canada: British... | reverse complement strand
AACAAAATTTTCGCTCAAGATTTTTTGACCTTTGGTGTTACTGCTCTGATTGCATAGAGGTCTATTCGGTCAGAGTAGTAGTGCCAAAGGGCGGAAAATATTGAGTGAAAATGTTAATATAATTATGTATATAATAACGATGCCATTTTTACTCCCTAACATAAACCTAAAATATAAAAAGGAGGTTATTTTGCGCCCATCTCTAATTGATTTGTCTTTGCCGATAACATAGATTTAAATACAATATATAAAAATATTATACCCCCTATAATTGCAATACCAGCACCTACACCCATTACACGCATTCCAATTACTTTTTCTATGGTATCAAGACCTTGAGCAACACCCGCAGTTTTACGCTGAACTCCATGCCCTCCTGACCAAGCCAAACCACTAATATGAATAATCTGACCAACGCCATAAATAACTGGTTGCCATTTCAGTAGTCTACCTGTGGGTTTTTTAAAACCCAAACGGGGCAACAAAGAATAAGTTATTCCCATAAAAGCCAGCGTTATTGCAGTAATAGAACCATGGTAATGTGCGGGAACAATAGTATTACTACCGCTAATCATAAAACCTATCACTCCACCAGCAGCAAATAATACTAAAGAAAAAATCAGGGCATTACGTTCAGCACTTGCCACTGGAAAGCCATTTTCATTACTAATCATACTATAAACAATAACGGCACCAATAGGTAGCGCAGCCATACCACCACCAAATTGCATTAACCAGATAATTGCCTGCAAATGATTACCAGAAGACACATCAAACACTAAATAAACAACGGGAGTCAATAAAACAGGCAATAAACCAAAAGCAAAAATAAATACAATAATACGAGGCGACACCTTCAAGCTGACACCCGTTATTGTAGCCAAACATAACCAAACAACCAATACAAGCTGTACATGTACAAACTGCAAGGTATGACCTCCACCCCAAAAAAGCAGTTCAAAAAAGTATTCACCATTCACATTTTTAGGTATGTTGTACCAAGAGGCCAGCAATGCAAATATTGAAACCAGAGCAGCTACTAATGCGGTGTACAAACCGAATCGTATTGCACCATTTGCACTAATAGTAACGCCTACTGAACGTGATGAAATTAAACCACGGACAACCAGAATTAATATACCTATACCAAACAGGCTCAGCCCACTAAAAAATAGTGGATCTTGTAACACAGGAACATAATTGTTCATAAAAGGTTTGCCTGCACCTAAAAAAGGAGACAAGACAATCACCAATGTGCCTACAACAGCTAACCAAAGAGCAACCCAGCCACATAAAATACAATATTTTTTACTATTTAAACTCCAAAATAAACCAGCAAAACCCAAAAACCAGGTTAATACCGTTAAGTCAACATGCACAACCAGAGCAGTATGAAAAAAATCAACCCAAGGAAAAAATTCTTTTGTATAAGGAACTCGGGACAACACAACAAGAATCGTAAAGACACCTGCCACAACCATTGAGCCAACAGCCAACAGTAACCAACCCGTACTTATTTTTGCATTAGCTGAATCTTCTGGAATATCGAGTATATATTCACCAACTTGTGGTAGTTTTTCTGTCATATTCTTACCTCTTTATCAAATCATGCGCGCGATATTCACGTACTATAAAGAAAAGAATCATTAGAATAATGGTAAAACCGATAAACATACCAATAAACAAGGAATAATCAAAGCGGTAGGAATCTGTTCTAGGATCATAATTGGTACAAAATAGTCGTACTTTATCTATGACAGTTGAGACGAAAGATTGAGTAGACTTCGGACGATCTAAAACCAGATCCAGCAACGGTTCAATTAGTAGTTGAGTATCAAATGTCTCACCATATACTTGGCGAAAAATTTCACCTTCCCCGTCCAAAATAGTTGCCTGAACAAGGTGGTCAAAACCATTTGGCGATGTAAAATAAACAAAACCCAATTCTTTAGTTAGGGCAGCAATAGTATCAGGATCTGCACTTAATGAATACCATCCTTTCTTATTTATCCCCTGCTTTTTAGCAAAATATTTCATTCTTTGAGGTGTATCAAATTGACCATCAAAACCTATCACAAGCACAGAAAAACTATCTTCACCTAAAGTATTCCGTGCTTTTTCAACAACATTTGATAAATAACGAATGGTCATTGGACAGGTATGATAACAGCTAGTATAAATCATACTGATAATAAATGGCTTACCTAAAAAATAATTTGTTGTTAAGCCTTTTCCATTATCATCCATCAAATAATGCTTACTTAAGACTCTGCCAATTGCATCCTGACTGGATTGTAATGCTGATTGATATTGAAATTTCTGAACAGTATCAGAAGAAGAACTTTCTATAGCATAAAGACCAGGAGCAAACAATAAAACGGCAAGCGTTTTAAAAAACAAGAATGTATGGCAACCAAATTTCATAGAAAAAAATTTAGACGACAACATCAAGAACTGCAAATGTAAGCAATAAAACCAACTGAATTAAAGATGCAAAAAATGCTTTCATAGCAACTTTTTTACTTTGATCTTTAACCAATTGAATGCTACAGAATATAAAATACCCGCCGCCCGTTAATGCACCCAGCAAATAAATCAAACCTAAACCAAAAAAGTAAGGTAACACTGACACGCCAACCAATAAAATTGCATTCCACATCACTGCTTTAGCCGCTACCAAATCACCTTTTACCACTGGCAACATTGGAATACCAGCAGCAGCATAATCTTTATGCTGAGCTATTGCTAAACTCCAAAAATGTGGAGGAGTCCAAAGAAATAATACCGCAGCAAATATTAGTGGAATTACCCCTAAATCAGGCGCAACAACTGCTGAACCAGCTAATACAGCAAAACTTCCAGAAGCACCACCAATAATTATATTGACCCAGCTACGACGCTTTAACCAAACAGTGTAAACAATGGCATAAAAAAAGGCTCCCAAAAAAATAAATAAAGCACTTAAACCATTTAACAAATAACCTGCCACACCAACACTAACTACCAGCATCGAAAACATAATCAACATCCAAATTGGATTTTCGCTGGAAAAACGCCCCGTGACAAAAGGACGATTTGAAGTACGCTCCATAAGCTTATCAAAATCACGTTCATAATATTGATTAAATGCTCCAGCACTAGCAGATGCCATTAACACAGTCATCGTTAATAAAGCAGCTTGCCATAGTGGCACAGTCTGGCCAGGAGTAATTACCAATGCAACCAATGCTGTAATAGCCATAATCACACCAATACGAAGTTTGAACAAATCAATAAGTTGATTAATCATTATTAGCCTATACTTGCTTATATCTATAAGCAGTTAAAATTAGGGGATGCGCAACAAATAAACATCCAACTGCTTGTATTTTTGTCCGCCTTTTTTGTTGCAAAAATAGTTGTGTAGTTCGACTATACGTCTATTTTTGCGCCTCAAAGACGAACAAAAATACAAACAAGTTGGACATTTATTTATTTGCCTCCCCTTAACCTAGAAAATTGCGCTAAAGCACATCTTTCTGCTAAACCTGGACTATCAAACAGTCCTCTAGAAAATCTAGTTGAATTCACATAATTAATATTATAAATATTATCCAACTTGTTTTTTTAGGGATTATAAACGACAGACACAAAATTTAAAGTGTACAAGTAGTATAAATTTAAGAAATAGGAGGCTGTCTAAAAACACATATTTCTGCCAACTCTGCATTAATAATGATATCAAAATGCTCATACACATCAGTAAAGCGCACTTTTTCGATAATTTTATGCCTTGATTTGACGAAAACCTGAGTTCTCGAACAATCTCCTACCTAGGAAGCTGTATTTTTAAACAACTTCCCTCCCTGCATCAAAGATACGAGGACATTCTCATCAGATGAAGCGGGACTAGCAAAAGCCCCACCCCTTGTTAAATAAACTATCCCAGTGGCCAAACTGAAGAGAGATATTTCCAATTGATAAAGTAGTAAACTACGAAACATACCAATAACAACATTGCAAGTGCAAATGTACCTGGTGCTTCAAAACCACCCTTGTGATCTTCTTCTGGTAGTTTTTCAGCCATTGGCACAACTTCTGGTTTATCTGTTGAGTAAACAGACGCAGCCAATGGTTTACCAACAAAGCATGAAAAGAAACCCGCAGATGGATCCAATTTCTTACCAAATAGTAATGAACCAACAGTTATCAACAGATAAATCCCTCCGCCTAATACACCTAATACACCACCAATGGCACCAATCGCCATTAATGTATAAGCCATTCCAGGGTATTCAAATGCCATTACTGCCCCAGCAAAATCCATATCCCAGTGACGTCGTGATACACCTAGAGTACCAGCACCTAACATAAACAGCACCAATATAGACATTCCACCACCAAACAAGTAAGGCTGTATTTTAGCTAACCAAGGTAAAATCATCTGCCGACGAAATAGCACTGGAATGAGCAAATACGTTAATGCCATAAAAGCCAAAGTAGTTCCTGTAACAACTGTTGCATGAAAATGTGCAGGTACATAGATAGTATTATGAATGATCAGATTAATTTGCTCTGTCCCCATAACCACACCAGTAATACCACCAAGAAAACCAAAGGTAACAAGAGATATAAACATACCTGAAAAAACTGGATTACCCCATGGTGCTTTTCTTAACCATTCAAAAACACCATTATTCAATCCATTCCTACGCTGGGCAACTTCAATAGATCCAGGAACTGTTAAGCCGTGAATCATACTCGCCAATACGGCTAAATACATTGCATAAGATGTATTGAAAATTTTCCATTCAGAACTAATGCCTGGATCAACCAAAATATGGTGCGCAGAAGCTAGTTGCAGAAATAAAATATACAATAAAAAGGCAAACCGACTTACCTTTTCCGACATTGGACGAGCACCGAATAAAACACCAGCCAATAAATACCAAACAGCCACATGCGCTGCCACGTTAATTTGTTGAGATGAATGCCCCATTCCCCACCAGATCACACGATACATTTCTGCATCAATATGACTAATATAGCCAATCGACCATAAAAATGTTGGAACTAGAATAATGGCACCAGATGCGATAGTAAATACTGCAATAATTGCGGCAGTAATTGCACCAAATGTTACCAATGGAACAGAACCTTCATAGGTTTTTTCCTGCTGAGCGACTACCAGCGTACCAAAAAACACCATTATCTGCACTAAAGCACCGACTGCAAATAAAATCAACCCAAGGTAGAAATGTGGTTCAGCCTGCATTGGGACATAGGAGGTCATCATAACACTTGACTTACCTTGAAACACGGCGACATTATTCATAATCGCACCAATGAGCATCAAAAAGAAACCAAGCCATGCAACTCGAGGCGTAGCCAACCGACACCTTAATAAGGTCGTAGATGCAAAATGCAGTATTGCCATTTCAAAGAAAATAATCCAGAAGATTAATGCATTAATACCATGACCAGTCAAAACCATGTAGAATTTATCTGCTGGTAATAAATGAACCTCTTGCCAACGTGTCAATACAACACCAAGTGCAAGCAACCCAGCCACTAGCAAAGCAACAACCCCAGCAACTGCATTTACTTTCATTAAGCTCTCTGCAGGCTTATTGAAATAAAATCCCGAATCGGGACAAATACGAAAAGACGACATATTTTATTTACTCCTTCACGTAGATCTTGCCCACCATCGTATGATGACCAATTCCACAATATTCATTACAAACCACACCAAATTCACCCACTGTATCAGGGGTCATTTTGACAACCATTTCATATCCAGGCAAAACCTGTAAATTGACATTGATTGGTTGAAGTGAAAAACCATGTTGCCAATCCATTGAGGAAAGATGAATACGATATTCTTTATCTTTTTCTAATTCAACAATGGGATACCACTGCCAAAGACGACCCAGAATATAAACATCACTGCCAGCAGGCGGATGAACTACAGGGATACCAAACTCTTCCCGTACTTTATATTTGGCAACCATTTCATCAACTCTTTTGCCAAATTTTGCTGGGGTAGTTTGATAAGCTTCATTTGAAAGGTTTTGTTTTCCATAGACATGCCATATTGGCATCATTAAAAACATAATCAGACACCAAACCAAAGCAATGGCAATCCAAATCAATTCCTGTTTTCCTACGGGAACCTTCCACCAAATTTTATCAGCGGGCGGTAAAAATGCGGTCATAACATAAATCTCCTACAATATATTTATTTATTTAGGGGGCTACAGGGATGGTAACAATTTCCATAATACCCCAGAGGATATAAAATACCGTTGGCATTACCACACCAATGAACAACAGTAAGAAGGGATTATCCAGCAAAGATTGCATTGCTGGAATGCGCTCTTCATCATCATTTGAATCACTCATAATCAGATTATTTCCTTATATTAATATTAATAAATTTTATAGCATCAACTTATAACAACCGACAACCAAAATCATTTTAATATTTATTATTGATCTAAGTAGGTGACCATAATTATCTTAACAAAATTTTCGCTCAAGATTTTTTGACCTTTGGTGTTACTGCTCTGATTGCATAGAGGTCTATTCGGTCAGAGTAATAGTGCCAAAGGGCGGAAAATATTGAGTGAAAATGTTAATATAATTATGGTCACCTACTTAGATACTTAACTACAAATAAAAATCAAAATAAAATATTTAATCACAAGTGCTAACAAGACATACCACACAAAGTTATGATGCAATAGCACCACAATCAACTAACCACTATGAACAAAGATCCATAGTATGTATTGCGACTAAAAATCGCTACTACGACTAAAGCCAAAGATTCAATACTTACCAAAAAATTTTACAGCCTATAAGAAATCAAACATCGCATCATTGACATAGATCAATTACTAAAGATTTAGCCACTAAAAATACAGATATTTTAAGAAATAAAAATTAAATCATCAATATTATTCAGGTTATTTAATTTTTATCCCTAAATCAATTTGATTTAAACAATATTTTTGCAAACTGACTGGGATGTAAAATAGTAATTTGCTGCTTTACTACTTTTATCACCCCTTCTTTTTGCAAATTTTTCAACAAGCGAGATAAGGTTTCTGGCTTAACCGATAATCGAGAAGCTAAAACATTTTTGGGAATATCCAAATCGAAATGATCTTGCCCACAAGGCACTCTGGACTGTAAAAAATGAATTAAACGATAATTGGCATTTTTTAAAGTCAAATTGTCAATATCCGTTAACCAACCGTGTATTCTACTACTCATTTCCGCCATAACACGAAAACAAGTATCCACAGAATGATGTAAAATTTGCCGATAAACATGACTATTAATTTGCAATACGGTTGTTTTATGAATGGCTTGCGCACAGACCTGATAACAGGGTTTATCTTGAAACATAAAAGCTTCTGCAAATGTCTGACCACTATCAAAAACATGAAAAACTTTTTCATCTCCATCCACTGAACAACGAAATATCTTAACTTGCCCTTCTTTAACCCAAAAAAATGACTCTGCGGGCTGACCTTGAGAAAATAAAGACTCACCCGATTTAAGTGAAATAAATTTTCCGCACTTTACTATTAACTTCAAATCTTCATCAGAAAGTGCGGAAAAAAGATAAATTGACTTCAGAATTTCTATCGAAATATTTTCTGATTTAGCGATCATTTACTGAAATTGTCCTCTAACTGGAATGTCTTTAATGCGTAAATATTTTTCTAGCTCTTGCTCTATATACTGCGCTTGCCCAGGTTCAGGCAAACCACCAATTAATTTACGATCTTTATCACTTTTCAAAATAGCATGAAGCTCGTAAGTCACCGTTGAACCATTTTTACCACGACTCACTTTTTCTTTGACGTATAATTGCTTCAGTTCAGCCACCATCAATTCAGTATTACCAAACCATGGAAATGGTTTATGAAAAATAGAAATTTTCAGTTGACTGGCATAAATGTAAGTTTTATTTTTCCAGACAGCCAAGGTATAGTAAGTCAAACCAACTCCAGCAACCATATGCAACACTGGAAAAAGAAGCATGATAATATTGCCCTCTTCAAAAGCCATAGCATACCAGAAAAATAAAAAACCATCCCAAAAAACACAAAAAAATACAAGGAAAATAATATGCCAGCCAAACCAGCTCCGCACAATCTCAATGTAATCTGGGTGACGAATTAACTCAAGACTTTCGGGTAAAGCCATGGGCATTTCTTTTGACATTAAACTTCCTCAAAAATTAATGTATATTTCACACTAACGAAATTTACTTGATAAAAAATAGTATGATCATTACAATGGTTATCGCTCTACAAATAACAATAATAAATAGAGACTCCTTATGCCGTTACCTTTTAAATGGTTGCTAACCTTTGTAATTATTGTAGCACCTCTGACCACATCAGCATCTAAAGATTTTCCTGTGCCTGATGGCATCAAACCCAATGTGAATTTCTGGATTAAAATATACTCTTCGGTAAGCTCCAATAGCGGACTCATTCATGACAATGAATCCATGCAGGTTATTTACAATAAGATTACTTTTAAAAAAAATTCCAGCCGAAAAAGTCGTCGCCGACAAGCAAGAAAAGCCGTTAAATATTATCAAAAAACATTAAGAAAACTGGCAACAGGTCAACGCAAAAACTTATCTCGAGATGAGCAAAATATCCTCTCAAAATGGCCATCAGCCAATTCAAATACATTAAAAAAAGCGGCCAAAAATGTCAGATTTCAATTAGGGCAAGCAGATCGTTTTGAAAAAGGTCTTATTCGTTCTGGTACCTATTTAACTTATATCAGAAATGTATTTAACTCAATGGGATTACCCACCAAACTGGCAACGTTACCTCACGTTGAATCATCGTTTAACCCCAAAGCTTATTCACACGTTGGTGCCGCTGGACTTTGGCAATTTACCCGATCAACAGGCAAACGTTTCATGCGCGTAGATCATGTTGTTGATGAAAGACTGGATCCTTATAAAGCAACCATTGCCGCCGCTCAGCTATTACAATTTAATTACAATGTCACCAAGAGCTGGCCAACGGCAATAACCGCTTACAACCATGGTGTTTCTGGTATGAGAAGAGCCATTACCCAGTTAAAAACTGATAATATTGCCACCATTGTCAAACATTATAATGGCAGAACTTTTGGTTTTGCTTCCAGAAATTTTTACAGTGAATTCATTGCAGCAGAGTATGTTTCAAGGCATGCCAATCGATTCTTTGGACGACTTAAACGAAATAAACCCAGTCGTGACTTACAATTGGTTATTCCAGACTATATCGCCGTAAAAACCATTCAAAAATCCATTGGAATCAGCACTCAAACACTCAAACTAAAAAACCCAGACTTGAGATACGCCATTTGGAATGGAACCAAATTAATTCCCAAAGGATTTAAACTGCGAATACCCCGCACCAAACATTACATAAAAATGAGAGCGGCAATTGCCAAAATACCAAGTTCAAAGCGCTCATCCAAACAAAAACCTGATCGATATTATAAAATAAGAAGAGGCGACAGCTTATCAAAAATTGCAGCTTATTATCGAGTCAAAGTTCGTGATTTGGTTGCGATGAATGGATTACGCAGCAGACATAGAATCAGGATCGGTCAAACCTTACGTTTACCCATAAAATCAGCTAAGAAACAAAAATTTTATGTGGCAGTTTCTAAAAAACATCAACAAAATAAAATTTCCCTATCATCAAAAATTTTAAATCGTGATTTTTACATTGTAAAAAGAGGAGATTCTATTTCTCAAATTGCCAACGATTTTAAAATGACAGAAAAGGAATTAATGTCACTGAATAACATTAAAAATCGTCATCAGCTAAGCATTGGAAAATCGTTAAAAGTCATTCAGGAAAAACCACCTACTCGACTGATTGCACACAACAACAAACCCATTGCTATAAACCCAACAAAATTAAAAGCAACCCAACCAGCGCCATTGGAAATCAAGCAAATTAAACCAATAAATAATGTAAAACCAATCAAACAACCTGTCGTAGCCCTTGCAGAAGAAACAGAAAACCTGATTGAACTAGACTTTACCAAAAAAGAAAATAAATCAAAGATAGTTTTACTTGAAGCCACTGAAAATGAAAGCAATTCCGAACCCAGTAAACTTTTAGCAGACCCGACTAACTATTCAGTTCTCAATAAAAACAGCGTCATCATACAAGAAGGTGAAACATTAGGACATTATGCCGATTGGTTAGCCATTAAAACACAACGACTACGTCAAATTAATAACATGAAATTTCGCCAACCCGTTATAGTCAGCCGAAAAATAAAACTTTCTTTTACAAACCGTTCAATTGCACAATTTGAGAAAAAAAGACTCACCTTCCACCAAAACATTCAAAGCAAATATTTTGAAAAATATAAAATCACCGAAACTAAAAAACATATTGCCCGACGAGGTGAGTCATTGTGGGTACTATCTAATAAATATCAACTGCCTATCTGGCTAATTCGACAATATAACCACGACACTAATTTCCAGTTGGTTAAACAAGGTTTACTAATTAACATTCCAGCCATTGTTAAAAGATGAATTATCGGACAAGTATCCGAGAACTATCTTTCCACCAATTCTGCTATAAAAATGGCCTCAAAACACTCATTTATAAACCTATTCGGTCAGAGTCGAAGTGCGAAGGACGGAAAATATATCCAAAAATGTTAAAATAATTATGATTACCTACAAGGAACAAGCACGAAATAAATTCCTTTTCTTAATTCTCCATCTTCACTTAGGTAACTCGCAATAAATAAACTACCCATATTACTGGCTCTTTTGTCCGTCTTCTTTGCCACAAAAATAGTTATGTAGAGCGACTACACGCCTATTTTTGTAACAAAAAAGACAAACAAAATTTCTGCGCAATATATGGGTAGTTTATTTATTGCGCGTTACCTTACCGACAAATATCACGATACGCCCCACTAAAATACTTTTTCCAATCTTCTATGCTAACTTTAGTGTTCACCAAACTACAGGCTTGCGAGATTAATTCGTGATTTTCAATGACTAACGCATTTTTCAAACTTTCCGCTGCTTTATTTTTTATGGATAAACCTCGAATATCCCAAAGCATTAAAAAACCCATTTGACCTGCACTGGCCATTTTTTGATTATTGGGTGAAAATACAACGGCAGATACGGCATCATTAGCCTGCTGCATCATTTCATGTATCCTATTTTTATGACTGATATTCCATAACAGTATTTTCCCATTACTCAATGCTGTTACCAGTTTTTGTCCATCATGTGAAACATCAATACTATTCACTGGAGCTTTTTTATATTGAGTAAAAATATGAATTTTTTTACGTTTTTTAATGTTCCATTGTATCGTTTTTGCATCTTTTCCAGCACTGAATAAATATTGACCATCAGGCGTAAATTTAATACTCCAAACTTTGTCTTGATGAACTTTGATGGTTTGTTGGTGTGAATAATCTTTTAACGAATGAACAATGATACTTCCATTCCAACTTCCACTTGCCAAATATTGCCCATCATCACTGATAGCAAGGGTTTTCACTGGTGCATTGTGGGCTTCAATATTATCCAACTGCCCTGTTTTCAAATTCCAAATATTTACAGAACCATCACCATTGGCGATGGCAATTTTTTTACTATTGGGCGTAAAGGCAAGGCTTGAAACAGAGCCATTTTTACCTTCAATTGTTTTGACAATTTTAAAATTTTTAGAATTTCTAATGATCACCTTTCCATCTCGACTGGCACTGGCTAGAAATGTCCCATCTGGAGCAAACATCAAAGACCTAACGGCTAAACGATGACCTTTGAGTGGCTTCATCATCAATTTAGCAGTTTGAGTATTCCAAAGATAAATCAACCCATCTTTACCCGCACTTGCAAGCACCTTTCCATTGAGGTTAAATGCCACCGTTGCAATATTTTTGGAAACATTCGGCAATGAAATATTTGTCGGCATATATTTTGATAAAACAGACTGTAACGCCTTAATACTGAATTGATTCTTATCCACATTCATGGCTTCAATCGCAAGCAATAATGCCATTTGATACTGCTTATTGGTGCGTTGTTTTAAATCTGCAAATGAAATGGCCTGCGTGGCTAGTTGCTTTGAATAAATCAGCTTATTTTTTTGTTTTTCGGAACTTAACTCACCCTGAATAGATTGTTGTTTCTGCTCAATTGAAACCAATGATTGCAATAATTTTTGTTCATGACTTTTTAGTTCTTTGTATTGTTGCTTAATTTTAATAAATTCTTGATTTAAGGTTTCTTTATCTAATTTAATTTGCTGAAAATCCTGCTGCATTTGATGAGCCTGTTGCCTCATCTCATCTGTTTTATAATATTGCCAACCGCCAAATAATGCACAAATTAATAACAATAAGATCATAAAACTTTTAAACGCACACCATAATTCATTCATACAATTCCTTTTTTATCCAGCAAGAGGATAAGTTTTCATTAAAGCGGACAAGCCCGCTTAATTCAGCTTTATACCGCAAGGGCATAAGTTATCATTGAAGCGGACAAGTCCTCTTAATTCAGCTTTATACCACAAGGGCATAAGTTGTCATTGAAGCGGACAAGCCCGCTTAATTCAGCTTTATACCGCAAGGGCATAAGTTGTCATTGAAGCGGACAAGCCCGCTTAATTCAG
>Ga0233443_1002856_pt1 | contig 12692 bp, 18 predicted proteins | sample SI_123_September_2_FD_182784 | JGI IMG/M metagenome (GOLD analysis project Ga0233443, IMG submission 182784) | Seawater microbial communities from Saanich Inlet, British Columbia, Canada - SI_123_September2016_200_MG | ecosystem: Environmental > Aquatic > Marine > Inlet | place: Canada: British... | reverse complement strand
CGTTAGCTACCTTTGAGTATCCAACACTAGTATTTAGAATCAAACCTAAAGCAGAAGACAAATGGCAACGAGCTATTGATGAACAACCTTGGAAGCAATTAATAAAACACGTAGAACGCTTAGATGATACTGTTACTAGACTGACACTTGAGATGGCTGAAGTACGTAAGCAACTAAAGAACTGCGAATGTGAAGATGAACCCACTAGTAATGATGGTGGAATACCTATCCCAATCCATAGAAAAAAATAAAAGAGAATAAAGATGCCAATTAAAACAACACCAGTGAAGACATTCGTGAAAGAGTATATCTGCGATGAGTGCAGAATGGGAGAAATGGTCAGACATACAGACACTGTGTTGATGACTAGCCCACCTCAGTATCCTCACAAATGTAATGAGTGTGATGAAGTCAGAAACTTTTCTGAGGTATACCCTCAAACTATCGTAAAGTATTTTAACCAAAAGGAGAATGAAGATGACCCAGATAGAAAAAGCTAAATCTGATGCTTTCGAAGCTATCAATAACTACCCTCAACTTGAAGCTGATATTAATGAAGCTTACGAAATGATGATTGATGAAATAGAAGCGGGTGAGTCTGAAGATAATGAGGTTCACCACTTCTATTCCAGAGTTAGTGACCTTATTGAATCAGCATTCCAAGAACACATTCATGGGAAAACTGTAAAAGAGCACAAGAGCTAATGAATACTAAAAACATAGAAGTCACCGACATGGACTGGCAATCTGATCAATACCCTGAGTTCGAAGATTCTTCGATTCTAGAGGCTAACTGGAAAGATTCAGGTAAAGCCTTGACTGACGATGAACTAGATAAGCTAAACGAAGATTCACAGTTCGTTTACGAAGAGCTTCAAAGCTTTTTATACTAATATAGGGACTCCGTCCCTTCTCACGAATATGCTTAATTTAAACGAAATTTCAACAACATCTTTCGAAATTATTAACGAAGATGATGTGTGCCTATGTACTATAAAACATATGTATCAAGAAACAGTACGTGTAGAAATCAACAGCAACTCAATAAAAGAAGAAGAACTAGATGACATATTTGATGCTATCAAAATAGCTATATATGAAAATCTAGATTAACCAATGTAAATTTTAATAATAAGAGGAATAATATGAAACTAAGTCAAGTTAAAAAAGACGATATTACTAGAGAAATCTTAGATATCTTCAAGAAGCCTGAACGTAAATTAGAACATGCTAAAGAGACCATAGCCATAGATAATTACTTTCTATGGTATGCCCAATATGAGGATATTGCAAAGCAATTACCAAGTGAATTATTAGCTAAGGATAGACATTCGTCTACTAAAGTTATGGATAACGGTTATGAAGCCTCTTGGTCTTACTACTTTGAAAGTCCTATGCCTATGATGTTAAAAGGCTCTGGTTATAGTTCGTCAGTTATAGCTCTAGAATTAGATTCTAGCCTGGCTGAACGTGTACAAATAATCGTAGATGAAAGTACAACTTTAAACTCAGAGAAGGTACAACTACGTACATTCGTAGATGAGAGTATGTCCACTGTTAATACAACTACACAGTTACGTAAGCTATGGGAGTTATACCCTGCATTAGTTAAGCATATTCCACCTGAACCTATCAGGAAAAAAGAACATACACAGACAGTATTAGATTTAGAATCAACTCTAGATTTAAACGCTATTAATAAGCGCTTAACAGAGAATCTATTAGAGGGCTAATATGGCTACTGAAACTGAATTAGATGGCGCCTTTGCTGTACGTGAATACTTACGTGTTCAACTACAACGAGCACAGGTTAGACATTACAACAAAAAAGAAATATTCTTTCAAGACCTTCTAGATAAACAAGACAAGGTTATTGATTACATGGAGAAAACATGAGTATCGAAATATCAGCATCACAAACAATTGATGCACTAAACACAGTATTAACTGCAGGGCTAACTCCTATGTTAGTAGGCTCACCTGGTATTGGTAAATCAGACATCGTTAAGAGTGTCGCTAAGATGCACAATCTAAAATTGATTGATATGCGATTAGCCCAATCAGACCCTACTGACCTAAATGGGTTTCCTACGTTACAGCAAGATGGTAAACGCATGGACTATGCTCCACCAATGACATTTCCATTACAAGATATGGACAGTATTCCTGAAGGTTATGATGGTTGGTTATTGTTCTTAGATGAAATCAATGCAGCACCACCATCTATTCAGGCAGCAGCATATAAGCTAGTGTTAGACAGACAGATTGGTGCGCATAACTTGCACAGAAACGTGGCTATCGTATGTGCTGGTAACAAAGCAACAGATAAAGCTATTGTAAACAGACTATCTACAGCTATGCAATCTAGGATGGTTCACCTGAACCTAATGGTAGACACTGAAAGCTGGTTAGAATGGGCTAATAGTAATGATATTGACCATAGAGTCATTTCATTCGTTAAATTTAGACCTGAATTACTTCATAAGTTTAACCCTAGTCATGCAGACGACACATTTGCATCACCTCGTACTTGGGAATTCGTATCTAAAATTATAAATGGTAAGAGTAAGTTAAGTCAAATAGACCATGCTATCCTAGTAGGAACAGTAGGAGAAGGTGCAGCTACTGAATTCAGAGGATTCTGTGCAGTGTATAAAGATTTACCTGATATTGACACTATGCTTACTAACCCTAGCTTAGTACAAATACCTAACGAACCTGGACATCAATATGCTATGACTACATTAATTAGTCATAATGCTACAATTACTACAATTACAGCACTTATGGTAATTATCAAAAAGCTACCAACTGAGTTCCAAGTAGTAGTACTAAAAGATATTTACGCAAATAACCCTGACCTGAAAGGACATCCTATCATTCAAACATGGGTAACTAATAATGCTGATCGTTTATTTGGATAAACTATTATGGAAACTAAAACAATAGAAGATGGCTTACGCCACGCTAAGATTGAACTAATGACTAAATCAGTGTTCCTGTCTACTATATGTCTTAGACTTAAGCACTCATTTAGTGATGCTATACCAACAGCAGGTACTAACGGATTATCTATTATTTATAACCCAAAATTCTTTGCTGAATTATCAGCACCAGAACGCACAGGGCTACTGGCACACGAAGTGTGGCATGTAGCCTTTAACCATTTAACAAGAGTTGGTTCACGCGATAAAAGAACCTGGAATATGGCAGGAGATTACGTAATTAATCTTATGCTATCAGAAGAGGGATACCAAATACCTAAAGGGGGCTTATTAGATCAACGGTTTAAAAGCATGTCTACCGAAGAGGTATATAAAATTATTGATGAGGAAGATGATGATGACCAAGCAGGTGGCTCTGAATTTTTTGAAGACTTACTTGAGGCATCTACTCCTAAAGAGCAAAAAGAAATTGCAGACAAAGTTACGGATATTATCATTCAAGCACAGGTACAGTCTAAATTATCTGGCAAAGAGGTAGGAGAAATACCTGGTGAAATATCCAGAGCTATTGATGAACTAATTAACCCTAAATTACCATGGGACCAACTACTTACTAGATTTTTAACTAATATGATTAAAGAAGACTATACATGGGCTAAGCCTAATAAGAGATTCTTTCCACAACATTACCTGCCTAGTCAAAACTCTCCTACTATAGGTGATATTGTTGTTGCCATTGATACTAGTGGTAGTGTATCTGATAAGGAGTTACGGGAAATGTTGTCTGAAATTCAAGACATCAGAGAAGTGTATAAACCAGATTCATTAAAAATTATTGATTGTGACTGGGAGATACATAACGTATTTGATGTAGATAAACATGATAACATCTTAGACTTGAAGTTTACTGGGGGAGGGGGAACTAGTTTCCAGCCTGTTATCGATTATTGTGACAAACATCAACCACAAGTGTTAATTTATTTTACTGATCTGTATGCTCTACAGCTTACTGAAGAACCTACGTATCCTATTATGTGGATATGTAATTCAGAACATGACCCTGCCCCATTTGGAGAAACAATCTACAACAATGGATGAACAAGAAGTTTTAGCTAAAGCATTAGCATTTGAGTATTACACCGCTATTGTACTATTAGATACTACCATGGGGGAACCTTCAGCAGAAGAAGCTATGAAATTCTACGAAGACCACAAAACAATTTATATAGGGAAATCACAGAAACTATTAGCTCTATTATCTGATAGTTACGCTAATATACATTAACTATGCCAAAAATTACTACTGCTCTTTTAATCAAAGCAGATGCTATTAATATACAATCAATTAACGATTATTACTATAAACCACTAGCTAAACTAGGGATTAGTAAAGATGAAATTGAAACCTATAAGCTAATTTATGATACTCCTAAAAAGGTAACAGCCAAAGTAGGAAAAGCATGGTTAGTTAAAGTTAAAAAAGAGCTACCAGATACAATATTAAATATTATCATCGCAGATAGTAACTACTACAAGTGGATTACTAAAGCATCCACAGTATCTAAGCATTTAGGTACATCCTTACTTGGTAAATTTGAAGGATATGAGGAGTATCGTTGTGTATACGTACCCAACTACAAATCATTATATAAACAACCTGAGAATCAACAGTTAATCGACTTAGGATTAGATACCATAGCTGGTTTTGTTAAATCAGCCCTAATTTACTCAGAAGAATACGCAACTGTATTAGATAGCGAAAAAGACCTGTTAGATTCTTTATACCAATATCCTAAACTAACTGTAGATATAGAAACTACAGGGCTTAGTTTAGATAGTTGTATCATAACTATTGCTTTTGCATGGGATAAACATAACGGAGTCGCAGTTGACATACGCAAAACAGGATACTGGAATGTTAAAGAATTCCTAGCAAATTACTCAGGTACTCTTATCATGCATAACGCATTATTTGATGCTAAGCTAATGATTAGTAACTGGTGGATGGAGACTGAAACAGACTACGATGGTATGCAAGCAGGATTAGATGTGTTTGAAAATGTAGATGACAGTATGCTCTTAGCCTTCTTAGAAAAGAACTCTACTACAAACGTAGATTTGGGGCTTAAAGGCAATTCTATTGAATACGTAGGAAACTACGCTCTTGATGTCACAGACGCAACCAAACATTCACAAAAAGACTTATTAAAATATAACCTGATAGATACCTTAGCTACATGGCATGTCTATGACAAATTTTCTTCGCAACTTACCAGTGAAGCATACGTTGAAATATTCCAACCTAGTATTAAGCCTCTATTAAAAATGATGCTAATAGGGTTACCACTAGATCAGGAGACTGTAACAAAAGCATATGTTAGATTAGAAAAACAGGAAAATAAACTAAGAAAACAATTAGCTGAGTCCCCTATTATTATTAAAGCTAATACTACTTTCCAACTTGAAGCTATGGAAGCTGCAAATGCAAAGCTAGTAACTAAAGTTAAGCCTATTGAAGATTTCTCTAAGATAAAATTCAACCCTGGGTCAGGTAAACAGGTAGCTTCTGTATTGTTTACGCAATTAGAACTTCCTATTTTAGATACAACTACTGGTGGTAGCCCATCTACTGACGCCAAAACACTTAAAAAACTCAAACACCACACTACAGAAACTGAAATAATTACACTGATAGACTCTATATTAAAAATATCAGAAATATCGAAAATTACAAATACATTCTTAAAAGCTTTCAGATTAGGTGGTGATTTCCTACATGGTAATTTAAAACTAGGTGGGACGCAGTCAGGAAGACTATCTAGTAACTCTCCTAATCTAACTAACTTACCTGCTCATGGTGACATGGGTAAAGCAATTAAAAGCTGTGTACGAGCGCCAGAAGGGTACTTGTTTGCAGCTGCAGATTATAATGCGTTAGAAGCTAGAATCAATGCTATTGTTTCCCAAGACCCTAATAGAATTAAAATATACACTCAGGGGTATGATTCACATTGCCTAAACGCATATTCGTATTATAAGGCTCAAATGCCTGATATAGACCCTGAAGACGTAGATAGCGTAAACTCTATCACAAGTAAATATTCAAATCTAAGGAAGTCCTCTAAGGGCCCTACATTTGCTCTTACCTATGGAGGTACAGCATTTACTTTGCATAAGAATGCAGGTATCCCTATGAGTGAAGCAATAGAGATTGAAGATAGTTATCATGAACTGTATGCAGTATCTGATGAGTTTGCAGAAAAGAATAAAGTTTTCGCAATCAAACACGGGTACATGGAATGTGCATTCGGGTTACGTATTAAAACTCCTATCATATCTAAATCAATTATGAATAACCAGAAAACTCCATATGCTGCTACAGCTGAAGTACGTAGTGCTAATAACGCTGTAACACAGTCATGGGGAATGTTGCTTAATAGAGCTGTTATTGCTACTAATCATAGGATTGAACAAGCTAAACTACATAAAGAAATACTTCCTATCAATATGATTCATGATGCTGCGTATTTTTTAGTTAAAGACGCCCCTGAAGTGATTAAATTCTTAAATGACGTTTTAATTGAGGAAATGGAATGGAATGACCATCCTACTATTAAATCTAAAGATATCCCTATGCTTAGTGAATTAGATATAGGCAAGTCTTGGGATTCTTTAACAACAATACCTAATAAAGCAACTGTATCTCAAATTAAAGAAATACTGGAAGAATCTATATGAGTGAATTTTGTTACCCAGATGGGAAAGGTAAAGCGTACTGTGTACGGGCTGAACAGGTGTGGGATGAGGATGTTGGAATTCTTTTAGCGAACGTTACTGAAATAGAGTATCCTATTAAGTTCTGTAAATCTTTTGAGGAGAAGTCTAAAAGTGAAAGTAAAGTTTCAGGTAGCACCAGTCCCAGCAAGTAGACCTTGTGTATCAAGGTTTTCAACCTATTATAAAGGCCCCTATAAAAAATACATGGATGCTATGAAAATAGCTGTTAGTGATATACATGTTGTACCTATTGAAGGTAACGTATACGCTAAAGTAGACTTCTTTGTGCCAATGGCACCTTCATGGCTTAAGTCTAAAAAAGAGGAGAAACTGGGCAAGTTTTGTGATAACAATAAAGATATCGATAATTACTGTAAAGCTATATTAGATTCGCTGAATGGTATATGTTATGTCGATGATAGCCAAGTTGTAATGATAAGAGCACGTAAGTATTGGACCAATTCAGATAATGGACATACTGCTTGTGAATTCACACCCATACAGGAATAACATTATGTCAGAATTAACAAAAGAAGAATTATGCACAGCCCTAGCTGAAGACTATGCAGATAGATCTGCTAAAGGTGGTGCAAATTACGATGCGGCCTATAAACACTATTTAACCAGATGCTTAGCTCGTAAAACGGTAGACCTAATGAAACAATACAAAGTACAAGGCTTAAACAGCTCTGGCTTTATATTTTAAATGGGGTGTGTAGCTAGTAATAACTTGGGAGGGTTTAGCTCTCTTGAGGAGAAGAGCACTAGCTACACGAACGCAAGTTTAACAGAATATATAGCATAGATGAGTACATCATCTGATGTGCAACGGTTAATCTCCTGCGCAGTGCATAAGAACGGTAACCAGGGCTATCGTATGTACATGTCCTGACCTAATCGTTGACTTGAGTACATCAGGGAGTTAGCAGCCCTTTTCTAGGGTCTTGTTCCCTAGTTTTTACTGCTAACTTGATTTCGAAGGCACTACTGCTGTCTTATGTACGCGCAGTAAGCACGTAAAGATAGGGTTACTTATTCCCTACTCCTTATTATTAGCTAGTCCGAGGGTACTAGTGTGTGAAAACCCTCACCATATTTTATCTTTAACTCTAAGGAGTAAAAGGCAAAGTTGACTAGCTGGACACTAGAGAAAATGTCCCCAAATTAGTACGATAGATTACTTCAGATGTCCCTTCTAAAGGGAGCATGGTCTAACTTGGCATCGTTAAGATGTCTAACATGGAGGCTGAGATCTTGGCAAACAAAGACACCCAAGCTAATCAAGTTGAGCACTTGTAAAAATGCTCACCTAATTAAATAACGCCTGAGGAGGTAGAGTAGTGCAACAACATAAACACGCAAAACTAATTCACCAGTGGGCCGAAGGTTATAAAATTCAGAAGTTAGCAGTACTATGCTGTGATACTAAAGTGAAACACTGGGAGGACATGGGAGATACTGCACCTATGTGGTTCGAAGAAGATGAATACAGAGTTAAACCACTTGAGAAGTAAACATGGAAGTTAACTTTGGTACGAAAGACAAACCTCATTGGCGATATGTTCAGCATGTCATGAAAGGCTGTAAGCTACCAACAAGGGAAGCTTCTAAAACTAAATAGGTTCTCCGAACCTTTTTGCAACAATTTGAACTGAGGAAAAATTTAATGAGCTTTAAATATACAAACAACAGTAATGTTAGTTTGCCACTAGCTGTGTGGCTAATGTACGATGACTACGACTATGACGGAAGAACTAATTTAATTAGTGCTACATCTATGCTAAAACCAACTAGAGCTTTAGTTTTAAAAATGCAGAATAGTAACGCAGACAAAGAAGTCGATATTATGAGCCTAGTACCATCTCGTATGGGTTCGGCTATTCATGCTATTGCAGAACAATCATGGACTAGTGACACCAACATTAAAAATGCTCTTACAGCATTAGGTATGACTGGAATCACAGGACAATTTATAGTTAACCCTAGTGACGATCTACGTAAAGATATGCAGGAGTCTAGTATTCCTGTGTATGTAGAACAACGCCATGAAAAGAAAGTAGGTGATTATATAATCTCTGGCAAGTATGACTTAGTATTAGATGGGACACTCTCAGATTATAAGAGTACATCTGTATGGACATATATCTATGATTCTAATGCGCTTAAATACACCCAACAGGGTAGTATTTACAAGTGGTTAGCACCAGATAAGATTACAAATAACACTGTTGATATACAATTCATATTTACTGACTGGTCCTCTTCACAAGCTATGAGAGATTCTAAGTACCCTCAATCAAGAGTGATTACTAAATCTTACCCATTATGGTCAGTAGAGCAAACAGACCACTATATCAAAACTAAGCTAGATGATATTACCAGTCTAATAGGTAAGTCACAAGAAGAATTACCTGAGTGTACCTCAGAAGAATTATGGGAATCTGAAACTAAGTATAAATATTTCAAAAACCCTAATAAGATGGCGAGAGCCACTAAGAACTACTCCTCGTTATTGGAAGCGCAAACACGAATGGCAGATGATGGGAATGTGGGAGTAATTAACACAGTTAAAGGCGAAGTTAAAGCATGTAGATATTGTGAAGTATCCGGCATATGTGAACAAGCACGTAACTTAATAATCCAAGAGAGGCTAGTATTATGAAAAACAAAAAACAAGAAAATATGTTAGACACAATTATCCAATACATCAAAAGTATGTTTACAACACCAGCACCTAAACGTGCCAGTGGTGTGGATAGAAAGACAAAAGACACAACACTATTCACTGTAGAGGAATACCGAGCTATTAAATTAGCTAGAAATAACGAATTCCCTTATGCAACTTGGGAAGAGTTTACTAAGCACATGAATACTAGATACAATGTAAATAAAACTAAAACTACATGGACTAACATTGTAAATCGAAGTACTGCCTACCTACAAAAACTGGACTACTAATAATGAAAAAATTAAGTTACTTTAAGCTATCTGAAGAGATTGTTGATGTGCTTGTCGCAAAAACACAGTCACCTAACAGACACTTCTTTAGAATACTAGTAGCGTACTACTTATCTAAAGTAGCTTCTATGATGCGCTGCAACGTTGAAACTAAAGATAGAGGTGTAATCCCCGTTAATACTTATGTATTAAACCTAATGCCTTCAGGCGCAGGTAAAGGGCATTCAACTAATATCATGGAAGAGCTTATTATTGCTGAGTTTAAAGAGGAATTCTTGGAAAAGATATTCCCTATTAAAGCCCACCAGTATATAGCACAATTAGCTAATACTGAAGCACTACGCACTGGTGAAGATGTAGATGTATGTGTAGAAAAGCTTGTAAAAGAGTTTGAAAGCACTGGTGAATTATTATTTAGTTTTGATTCAGGTACTGCCCCAGCAACTAAACAAATGCGCCATAAGCTATTACTAGCTAATGCAGGCTCTATGAATTTAGAAATGGATGAAGTAGGTAGTAATATTCAAGGTAACTCTGAAATGTTAAATACCTTCCTGGAGCTTTACGATGTAGGAAAGGTTAAACAAAAGCTAATTAAGAGTACTACTGAGAATAAGCGAAATACCGACTTAGATGGAAGAACTCCTACCAACATGATGTTATTTGGAACACCTACTAAACTATTAGATGGTGGCAAAATTGAAGAAGACTTCATGACTATGCTTGAAACTGGCTATGCTAGAAGATTGCTATTTGGTTTCGAACACTATAGTGCTACTATTTCTGAACTTACTCCTGAAGAGCAATTTGATAATCTTGTAGACCCTAAACAAGATATAACAATTAAAAAAATTAGCTCACATATACGTAATTTAGCTCAAAATTCTGAATTTAATAGAATTCTACATATAGATAGAACAAATAGTATTATGCTATTAGCATATAAAACAAGATGTGAAAAACGAGCATTTAAGTTAAAAAATCACCAAGACGTAGCTAAAGCTGAATTAGCTCATAGATACTACAAAGCTCTTAAACTAGCAGGTGCGTATGCATTCGCAGAAGGTATGCATGATATTGGTAAAGAGCACCTTGAAGCCGCTATACAGCTTGTAGAAGACTCAGGTGAGCACTTTAATCTTATCATGACACGTAAAGGTAACCACGAGAGATTAGCAGAGTATATTGCAGATGTGGGTGAAGAAATCACCCAAGTAGATCTAGTTAACGAGCTGCCTTTTTACAAAGGCACAAAAGACCAGAAAAATGAACTAATGAAGCTTGCTATTGCATATGGGTACACCCATAATATTGTAATACGCAGAACAGAAATTGATGGGATTGACTTCTTTTCGGGTGAATCGTTAAAACGCACAAATCTAGACAAGATGCATATAGCATATAGTCAAGATATCACTTCTAATTATAAAGGTGATACTAGTGCTTTTGGTAAGCTACACCAGTTAGTCTCTACCCCAGGCTACCATTACACGGCTCACTCATTTATTGATGGGCATCGTAAAGGTGAAAATGCAATCCCAGGATTTGATTTAGTTATATTAGATGTAGACGGCGATATCCAGATGGAGACAACTGAGCTATTACTAGAAGACTATGAATACTTAATTGCTACAACTAAGAGACACACTACAGAGAAGAATAGATTTAGAATTATTCTTCCATTGAGTCATTATCTTAAGCTATCACCTATAGATTACAGTCAGTTTATGAATAATGTATTTACATGGTTACCATTTGATGTCGATAGTCAAACTAAAGACGCTGCTAGAAAGTGGATGTCCCATGGTGGAGAATATCACTATAACAAGGGTAAGCTAATTGATGCTACTAAATTCATCCCTAAAACTAGGAAAGCAGAGAATTACGTTAAATCCGTAATCAAAGCAGGTTCTATCTCTAATCTGGAAAGATGGTTCTTAGCTAATACTAAAATGGGTAACCGCCAAAACATGATGTATCGTTTAGGGTGTGTATACATTGAGTTAGGAGCAAATATGAGTGAACTTGATAACCTAATGTTAGCATTTAACAATAAACTTGAGTTACCACTGCCAGAATCAGAGCTACGTTCACAAGTGAACGCCGCTCTTCAATCTAAATTACAACGTAAAGGAGAATAAATGAACGATAATCTAGTACTAGTATGCGGTAAATCCGCATCAGGCAAATCAGCGAGTTTGCAAAACATTAAGAAGCCTGAAGGAGTTCTGTATCTAAATTGTGAAAACAATAAGAAACTACCCTTCAAGTCAAAATTCATCCAATATACAATTACAGACCCTGACCATGTTCCTGCGCTTATCCGCACTATAGAAAATGAAGATACTATTACTATAGCGAATGTTGAATATGACACGTCTAAGATACATACAATTGTAGTAGACAGCTTAACTTATCTTATGGATATGTACGAAAGTACAAAAGTACTGACTTCAGCAGATACTATGAGAGCATGGGGTAACTATGCTCAATTTATGAAGCAAATGATGGCGCAAGACGTAGCTAAATCTACACGAAATATCATATTCTTAGCTCATACCTCAGATGTGTATAACGAGTCTGAAATGGTCAATGAGACGCTTGTAAAGGTTAAAGGGTCATTAATGAATCAAGGAATTGAAAGTTTCTTTTCTACTGTTATCAGTTGTAAGAAGATGCCTACATCTACTTTAAAAGTAGCAGACTCTCCTATGTACACAATAAATGAAGATGAAGAGGTCTTAGGCTTTAAATATGTCTACCAAACTAGACTGACTAAGCAAACTGTCAACGAACGTATTCGTAGCCCTCTAGGAATGTGGACGATTAAAGAAACCTTTATTGACAATAGTATCCAGCACGTCTTAGAAAGACTACATGAGTACTACGATGCCTAGAGCTTTAAACAAAAGCCAGAAGCAAATTCTGAATAGATACAACTACTGTCAGCACGAAAACGAGCTACCAGTAGATGCGCTTAAACAAGTTATCGAATTAAATAACTATGACGAA
>Ga0233443_1002855_pt1 | contig 12695 bp, 7 predicted proteins | sample SI_123_September_2_FD_182784 | JGI IMG/M metagenome (GOLD analysis project Ga0233443, IMG submission 182784) | Seawater microbial communities from Saanich Inlet, British Columbia, Canada - SI_123_September2016_200_MG | ecosystem: Environmental > Aquatic > Marine > Inlet | place: Canada: British... | reverse complement strand
CATCTGTCATCACAGCTGCGGCCAGTTCGCCGCCTGTTAACACAAAGTCCCCTATGGAAATCTCCCGGCTGATGAGATGATCGCGCACACGTTGATCAACACCCTTGTAGTGTCCACACAGGATAATGATATTTTTATTCAATGATAGTTGATTTGCACACTTCTGATCGAATTTCTCACCATCCGGTGATGTGTAGATTATTTCATCATAGTGTCTCTCTGCTTGTAACTTTTCAATTAGAAGAAGTATTGGTTCAATGGTCATAACCATTCCTGCTCCGCCTCCAAAAGCATAGTCATCCGTACGCTTATGTTTATCCCGGCTGTAATCCCGGATATTATGAATAAGGATATCAGCAACACCCTTTTCGCTTGCCCGCTTAATTATGGAATGCCTGAATGGACCTTCGAGGAGTTCGGGTAAAATGGTGAGAATATCAATGCGCATAATTCCTGTTTTTGATTTAGCAAAAGTAACAAATGTTAGCATGAAGATACAGCTAAATAACTACTAATAAGTTCGTGATATGAGCTGAAGATGAATTGAACCAGATGCAAAGAAGGTTAAGATTCAAAATAGATCTGTCATAATGGCATTATATTATAATTCACTAAAAAGGCTATTCAGTAAAGGCTCGTAGCTTTATAATTGGTAGAAGAGTAATTTGATATCTAATAAAGCTGCTATAATGGCAGTATAATTTAACGGAATTCGGAAGTTTTGTACCTAGAGATTCAGATGGCATATTAATTGACTAATGCCGGGTATGAATTTTAAAAAATATTAATTAAAAATAATTTTAGGAGGACTAAAAATGAACTTAGTAAAATTCAATTCATTCAGACCAGTAGCGAGAAGAGATTTTGATTTAAATCCTTTCGATAATTTGTTCAACGATTTCTTTAACACCGACAATGGATTCTCTACCGTTAAAAGAGTTCCACCAGCCAATTTTGTTGAACTTGAAAAAGAAATTAAAATTGACATTGCCGCACCTGGAATGGAAAAGGATAATTTCCGGATTAACATTGAAAAAGGGATTCTGACCATTGAAGCCAATCTGGAAAAGAGTGAGAAATCAAAAGATGAGGTTTGCACCAGGCCAGAGTTTGATTACAGTAATTTTAGCAGAAACTTCAGATTATCCAGAATGCTGGATGCTGATCAGGTTAGTGCCAGCTATAAAAATGGAATGCTGAGTATTTCAATTCCCAAAAAGGAAGAGGCCATTGAGAAGCCGGCAAAAGAAATAGTAATCTCATAGTTTTTAGTGATTTATCATAGTTAGTTAGCAAATGAAAACGCCACCATCAGGGTGGCGTTTTCTATTCGCGGGAGCAGCATGGATGTTGAAGGAATGTTAAATGTTATTTAAAATTCAGATACAAAGGAATTGTCGGTTAATCAAAGGTAATTACCATTGCAAGTGTGCATGATATTGTCTATTTTCGTCGGTCATTTATTATTAGGATAGAAATCCGGATGAACCTGTGTGTTTGAATGAATGAGGCTGTTAAAATGGCTGGAATAAATTATAATGAATCCACTGCAATTGCAGGATCTGATACAATAGAGTAGAATTTCGGGAAACCGAAAATTAAAAACTGAAAAATGACAGAAAAAGAAATGAACCTGAAAAATCAGGAGGAGAAAGTCGAAAAAGCTCAGGAATTAACTAACGAACAAGAGCAAAGCAAAGCAGAGGACACAGTAAAAGTGAAAGCCGAAGCAACAGATGAAAGCACTGAGGAGGAAAAAGTTGAATTTCCAACGAAAGACGAAGCAGCTGTATCAGGCAAAACCAAAACAGAGAAATCATCTGAATCAACCGTAAACGAGGTGAAGGAAGAAGTACTTGTTGAGCCTGTTGATGAAACGAAAGAAGAACTTAACGAAGAAGTGAAGGAAGAGGCCATTGTTGAAGTTAAGGAGGAGAAAATAGCGCTTGTTGAAGAATCGAAGGAAGTCGAAGCTATAAAGGTTGATGAGCCGGCGAAAGAAACGGAACCTGTCACCGAACCTGAAGAAATAATAGAGGCATCTGCAGAAACGAAAGAAGTTGAAGAGAAGCCTGCCCCCGAACAAGTTGTAGCAGAAACGAAAGAAGAGGCTCCGCTTGTAGTTGAAGAAGCTGAACCTGTTTCGGAAACCAAAGAAGTTAAAGATAAGCCTGTCCACGAAGATGTCGTAGCAGAAACCAAAGAAGAGCTTATGGTCGCAGTTAAAGAAGCTGAACCTGCTACTCAAAAAGAAGAAACTAAAGAAGCAGCTGTAGAATCAAAGGAAGTTGAGGATAAGCCTGTGCAGAAAAATCTTGCAGTGGAAACAAAAGAAGAATCGCCGCAGGCTCCTGAAGAAACAATCGTTGCAAAAGGTTCAGAAAAAGAGGGTGCACCTGAAGTGGAGCTTGATTTTACTGAATTGTCTAAAGCCGAGTTGATTAATTACTTAACTGAGCGTTTGGATACAGTTCATATTTCAAAAATAAAGGGTGAGGTTGACAGAGTTAAATCAACCTTCTATAAAAAATATCGCAGCGAGATTGAAGAGCAACGTCGTAAGTTCATTGATGAAGGTGGCGATGCCACGGAATTCAAGTATGAGCAGGATCCCTTGGAGGAGACGCTTAAAGAACTATTAAGCAGATATAAAAGATTACGCTTCGAATATGCTGAGACCATTGAAAAAGAAAAGGTCATCAATCTCAGTAAGAAGTATGAGATCATTGAAAAGATCAATGAACTTATCAATAGCCAGGAATCACTGAATAAAACTTTTAATGATTTTCGTGACCTGCAGGAAGATTGGCATGTTATCGGCCTGGTGCCCCAGTCGGAGGTGAAAAACCTTTGGGAAACCTATCATCATACTGTCGAGAAATTCTACGACTACATTAAGATAAACAGAGAGTTACGTGACCTTGATCTTAAAAAGAACCTGGAAGCGAAAGTGATTTTATGTGAAAGAGCAGAGGAATTGTTAATCGAACCATCAGCTGTAAAAGCATTCAATGCTCTCCAAAAATTACATGATCAGTGGCGTGAGATAGGACCTGTTCCTCGTGAGAAGAGAGAAGAGATGTGGGAAAGGTTTAAATTGGCAACAACAACAATTAATAAAAATCATCAGGACTATTATCAGAGCTTAAAGGAAGAACAGGATAATAATCTGAAAGCGAAAGTATTACTTTGTGAGAAGTCCGAAGAATTGGCAAATCTTAGTATCGATTCACCAAAAATCTGGGACGAGAAATCCAACGAACTGATTGAACTTCAAAAATTATGGAAAACCATTGGTTTTGCCACCAAGAAGGAGAATACCAAAATTTTTGAAAGATTCAGAAAAGCCTGTGATCAGTTCTTTGCCAATAAACGTGACTATTATCAGGAATATAAAGACGAACAAAACAATAACCTTCAGTTGAAAACAGAACTCTGTATGAAAGCTGAGGCTATTAAGGATAGCAACGATTGGAAAAATATTACGAACGAACTCATTCGCATTCAGAAGGAGTGGAAAAATATCGGGCCTGTACCAAGGAAGCATAGCGATGCTTTATGGAAACGATTCAGAGCTGCCTGTAACGAGTTCTTCGAGAAGAAGTCGGAGTTCTTCTCATCCATCGACGATGTTCAGGATCAGAATCTGAAACAAAAGCAGGAATTGATTGAACAAGTGAAGGCCTTCAAGCATGAGGAGAATATTGAAGAGACCTTGAAAACCCTGCGTGAATTCCAAAGTCAATGGACAGAGATTGGCCATGTTCCTTTCAAGATGAAAGATAAGGTTCAAAAGGAGTTCAGGGAAGCTGTAAACAAACAGTTCGATAGTCTGAAAATAGATGAGGTTAAACGTAATGTTCTTATCTTTAAGCAAAGAATCGAAGGTGTTGCACAAGAGGAAAACGGTTCCCGTCAGTTGAGATATGAGCGGGAAAAAATATTGGAACGCGTCAAGCAACTGGAAAGCGATATTGTTTTATTGGACAATAACATTGGCTTCTTTGCAAAAACAAAAAATGCTGAATCCTTGATCAAAGATGTGAATAAGAAAATTGAAACAGCAAGAACAAGGATCAAGATCGAGAAACAAAAACTTGATTTAATTAGAAAAGTTGAATAAATAACGAAAGAATAAATAATAGTAAGGGAACAGGATTTACTCCTGGTTCCCTTTTTACGTTTTTATAAACTATGATAAATTATATAAAACTTCTGTTCATAGGGATTTTCTTTTCTGGCGGATTATTAGCCCAAACCGGCAGTATTAAAGGATTTGTCTATGATAAAGAGAGTGGTGAGCCGATTATCTTTACCAACGTATATCTGGAAGGTAGTACTTATGGAATATCAACCGATGTAAATGGTTTTTATAATCTGACCAAAGTTCCGGCAGGTAAATATGTGCTGATGGTAACCTATATTGGTTATGATACTGTTCAGGTTGACATTGTGTTGGGCCCGGCTCAAACCTTAACAAAAGATCTTTTTTTAAACAAAGGATCGATACAATTGGATGAGTTTGTCGTCTCTGCCGAAAAGCAGGAAATGACAACCGAAGTTCGTACATCATTGATTAAGATTACACCCAAACAATTAACCCGGATACCAACAGTTGGTGCTGAACCGGATTTAGCGCAGTATCTTCAGATCCTGCCAGGTGTTATTTTTACAGGTGATCAGGGAGGGCAGCTTTATATCAGAGGTGGATCTCCTATTCAGAACAAAGTTCTGCTGGATGGTATGGTAATCTACAATCCGTTTCATTCCATCGGATTATTTTCGGTTTTCGATTCGGATATCATAAGAAATGCTGATGTCTATACGGGTGGATTTTCAGCTGAATATGGTGGCAGAATTTCGTCCATCATGGACATAACAACGAAGGATGGTAATAAGCGGAAGCACAAAGGTAAATTGTCGAGCAGTACTTTTAGTTCCAAACTTCTTCTGGAAGGGCCATTGATGAAACAGACGGATGATGGAAATGGAAGCTTATCCTATATCCTCTCAGCCAAAACGTCCTACCTCGATCAAACTTCAAAGAAATTATACAGCTACATCGATGGTGGTGGGCTACCTTACAACTTCACCGATTTATACGGTAAATTGTCACTCAATTCGAATGGTGGAAGTAAAATAAATGTTTTTGGTTTCAACTTTAGCGATAAGGTAAACTACCAGAACGTATCTGATCTTCATTGGGATTCTAAAGGGATTGGTGGGAATATGATCCTTGTTCCTTCTAGTTCATCAGTACTTGTTAAAACAAATTTCTCCTATAGCAATTACAATATTTCATTTCAGGAGGAGAATTCAATGCCAAGTTCCAGTAGTATTGATGGTTTTCGATTTGGACTTGACTTTGTCTACTTCCTTGGGAATAACGAATTTGACTATGGAATAGAAACTTCTGGCTCCACTACCAGATATGAGTTTTTTAATTCATTGGGTAGAAAGATAGGAAGAGATGAACCTGTCAGTACTACTGAATTATCCGGATATTTGAAATATAAGTTTTCTTTTAAGAAATGGTTAATTGAACCAAGTTTTAGAATGCAATATTACTCATCGCTGAGCTATCTGTCGCCAGAACCACGATTGGGTTTGAAGTATAAAATGACCGATAATGTGAGATTCAAATTTGGAGGAGGACTCTATTCTCAGAATCTGGTAAGTGCAGTTTCTGAGCACGATGTGGTGAACCTGTTTTATGGATTTCTTTCAGGAACCTTCAATTTACAGGATGAATTTGAAGGAGAAGTGGTGAGCGCCGATATTCAAAAATCACAGCATGCAATTCTTGGGGTGGAAATTGATCTGAGCAATCGACTGATGCTAACAGTTGAGGGCTATCTCAAGTCAAATCCTCAGCTGATTGTCATCAATAGAAATAAGATCTATCCGGATTCACCGGGTTATAACGATGAATTCTACTACCTGCGAAAAGACTTTATTATCGAGTCCGGAGATGCCTATGGAGTAGACTTCCTTCTTAAATATGACTACAAACGAACCTATATCTGGTTTGTATATTCGCTGGGTAAGGTGACCCGTTATGATGGAAGATACAATTACTACCCTCATTACGATCGTCGACACAATATGAACCTGGTTGCTTCACAGGTATTTGGAAAAGATCTTAACTGGGAATTAAGTGCAAGATGGAATTTAGGATCCGGATTTCCGGCAAGACAAAATCAGGGATACTATGAATTGATGCCATTCCTTGAAGGACTTTCCACTGATGTTACAACAACGAACGGGGAGTTAGGTATTCTTTACACAGATATTGATCAAAAAACTAGATTGCCATACTATCATCGATTGGATATTACTTTGAAGCGTACGTTTTATCTTTGGGGTGATTCTGAATTGCAAACGCTGATAAGTGTGACAAATGCTTATAACAGAGAGAACATTTTTTATTACGATAGGATAACACATACCAGGGTAAATCAATTGCCGGTAATACCAAGTGCAGGATTATCCTTAACTTTTTAGTGTATTTAAATTTTTATAATCATGTCAAAGACTAAATACATTTTTGTCACAGGGGGTGTAACCTCCTCATTAGGTAAAGGTATAATTTCATCCTCACTGGCTAAATTGCTTCAGGCAAGAGGTTACAATGTGACCATTCAAAAGCTCGATCCATACATTAATGTGGATCCTGGTACGTTGAATCCCTATGAGCATGGTGAATGTTATGTTACCGAAGATGGTGCAGAAACGGATCTGGATCTTGGCCATTACGAACGTTTCCTGAACTTTCCGACATCACAGGCAAACAATGTTACCACCGGAAGAATCTATCAGTCGGTGATTAACAAAGAACGTAAAGGGGATTATCTTGGGAAAACCGTCCAGATTATTCCTCATATTACTGATGAGATTAAACGAAGGATTAAGCTGCTGGGAAGTAAATATAACTATGATGTTGTTATCACGGAGATTGGCGGAACTGTTGGTGATATTGAATCTTTACCATACATCGAGTCTGTTCGACAGCTAAAGTGGGAATTGGGAACGGATAGTCTGGTAATCCACCTGACACTGGTACCTTATCTGGCTGCATCCGGTGAATTGAAAACGAAGCCGACTCAACATTCAGTAAAAATGCTGTTGGAAGCCGGGGTTCAACCAGATATTCTGGTTCTGAGAACGGAAAGAACTCTAACTCCGGATATTCGAAAGAAAGTAGCTCTCTTCTGTAATGTTAGTCTGGATTCGGTAATTGAATCGATTGATGTTTCAACGATCTATGAAGTTCCTGTACTTATGAAGAAGGAGAAACTGGATATCGTAGCCTTAAGCAAACTTGGACTTCCGGAAAATGAAGAACCAAAACTTAAACCGTGGCTGTCCTTTCTGAAAAATCTGAAAAGTCCTGAAAAAGAGGTGAATATTGCATTGGTTGGTAAGTATGTGGAACTCCCGGATGCCTATAAATCAATTTCTGAAGCACTTATTCACGGTGGGGCCATGAATAGCTGCAAGGTTAATGTTAAATGGGTTCATTCCGAAGAATTGGAAAGTGGTGACGTCAAAGAGATGCTGAATGGAATAAAAGGGATCCTGGTTGCTCCGGGATTTGGTGAACGAGGAATTCAGGGTAAAATACTTTCCATTCAATATGCGCGTGAAAATAACATTCCATTCCTTGGAATTTGTCTGGGAATGCAATGTGCGGTTATTGAGTTTGGAAGAAATGTACTGGGACTTAAGGGTGCCGATTCTACCGAAATGAGCCGCAAAGCTGCCAATCCGGTTATTGACCTGATGGAAGCTCAAAAGGGTGTCACTGAGAAAGGTGGAACCATGCGACTTGGAGCCTATCCTTGTCATATTGCTGACAATAGTTTGGCTAAATTAATCTATCAGGAAGATCAGGTATCCGAACGTCACAGACACAGATATGAATTTAATAATGACTATTTGAAAGCATATTCCCAGGCAGGAATGAAGCCTACAGGGATCAATCCGGACACTGAGCTGGTGGAGATAATGGAGATACCTGAACACAAATGGTTTGTCGGGGTTCAGTTTCACCCTGAGTACAAAAGTACGGTCGTAAATCCGCATCCCGTATTTGTAAATTTTATTAAGGCGGCACTAGATTAAATACTGAAATAGAGAGAAATGAATAGAGATCAGTTAATAGGCTTATTACTTATTGGTGCAATCCTGATAGGATACACCTACTATACCAAGCCTTCGGACGAAGAGATCCGCGAGAGAGAAATCCAGGACTCAATTACCTATGTGAGGAACGAAGAGGCACGCATGAAACAACTGGAGGATGAGAAAAACCGACAGGGGATGATCAGCAATCCTGAGATAGGTAATGTAGAAGTAGAGGATAGTGTTAAACAACAAAAACTGGAAAAAAACTATGGAACTTTTTCAAATGTGGCCAGCGGTGTACAGGATTTCATTACACTGGAGAATGAACTGCTTGAGTTAAAGATAGCAACGCGAGGCGGACGGATTTATTCAGCCAGATTGAAGGAGTATCAAACACATGATTCATTGCCATTGATGTTGTTTGATGGAGACTCAACCCGATTTGGATTTAAATTTCCAACTTCCGACAGAAAATACCTCTCAACGGATAATCTGTTTTTTACCCCGCAAACAGAGTTTAAAAGGATTGATGCCAGTAGTTCATCTCAATCGTTAACCATGCGAATGGAGGTTTCAGAGAACCAGTATATGGAGTATGTATATACCATGGAACCAGGGCAGTATATGATAGATTTCGATGTAAATCTGATTAACTTTAATGAAGTAGTTGCTCCCAATATTCGAACTCTTGACCTTGATTGGCAGTGTTATATACCCGGCCAGGAAAAAGGTCGTGATTTTGAAAATCAGTACTCCACAGTTTATTTTAAATACCTGGAAGATGAAGTTGATTATCTGAGTGAAAGGTCAGAATCCGATGAAGAAGAAACCACTACCAAACTCAAATGGATTGGTTATAAGCAGCAGTTTTTCTCATCTGTCTTAATTGCAGACAAGCATTTCGACGATAGTTTTCTTAAAACCGAGGAGGTTCAGAATAACGAGAAATATCTGAAATTCTATTCATCGGAGATTACCGTACCATACGGAGGTAAGGCACATGAGTCCATTAATCTTCAGTTCTATTTCGGGCCAAATCATTACAATACCCTTAAGGAGTACGACCTGAACCTTGAGAAACTGGTTCCGCTAGGCTGGGGTATCTTTGGCTGGGTAAATCGATTCGCAGTAATTCCAATATTTAATTTTCTTGGCTCGTTCATTTCCAATTATGGAATTATTATTTTAATAATGACCATCATTATTAAAATGGTTCTGTTTCCACTTACGTATCGCTCTTATCGTTCGTCAGCCAAGATGAGGGTACTTCGCCCACAGGTGGAGGAGCTTACCAAAAATATTCCTAAGGATAAGGCAATGGAGAAGCAGCAGAAAACAATGGAGATCTATAAAAAGGCGGGTGTGAATCCAATGGGTGGATGTGTCCCAATGGCACTTCAAATGCCTATCCTGATTGCCATGTTCCGGTTCTTCCCGGCTTCCATCGAGCTTAGACAACAGTCATTCCTTTGGGCTACAGATTTATCAGCTTACGACAGCATTCTTGATCTGCCATGGGATGTTCCGTTTTATGGTGATCACATTAGTTTGTTCACCTTGTTAATGACCATCTCGACCATTATCTATACCCGCATGAACCAAAACCAGATGGGCGACGCCAATTCTGCAATGCCGGGTATGAAGACGATGATGTATATTTTCCCTGTTATGATGTTATTCTGGTTCAATAGTTATGCATCAGGATTAAGTTATTATTATCTCCTTGCCAATGTAATTACATTTGGACAAATGTTCCTTATCAAGCGTTTTATTGATGAGAAAGCAATTCTGAAGCAACTGGAAGCAAATAAAAAGAAGCCTGCGAAAAAGTCAGGATTCCAGCAGAGGATGGAGAAGATGGCAAAAGATCGTGGCATGCAACCACCTAAAAGAAAGTAAGATTTTTAGCTCATATAATGAAAGTTCTGATTCCATTGAGTCGGAACTTTTTTTTGCGAATTTTTTTGCTGATATGTTTTGATTTCTATAGCAATCAGTATCGCTGGTGTTCAAAGAATATTACATGTATCATGGTACTTGACTAAAGCAATATCATTTACTCCGGGTTTTAATCCTGAGTAAGATGGATGAATGAATTGTACCGGACGATCTGTTTTAATACTTGATGAAGTTTTGATTCCGGTGAGGAGAAGAGGTGTTTAACATTGGCAAAGCTGAACCGGGCGGAATGAACGCAACATCCATAGGGAGTTAAAGAATGAAGAGGAGACTTAATCTTTCCAACTCTACATCCAAAATGGAGAGAGCCGCGGAGACAGAGCCTGATCCCTTAAAACTGTGCACGTGTGTGGATGGTTATCTTATCCTGATTAGATCGAACGCAGACAAATTATCCTTGCCCTGGATTTGAAGCAAATGATGCAATAAAAATTATAGCAGGGTATAGACCTCCTTTGGATCTTTCCGATCTTTTTTTCGTGGGATAAAGTGATCTTCCGGATAGCCAAGTGGTGTTATTGCATAAATCACTTCAGACTCATCCAATTCCATAGTTGTATACAAAATCTCAGGATCGAAAGCCGCAATCCAGCAGGTTCCAATACCCAGCGAATCGGCTGTGAGAATCATATGATCCATGGCAATGGTAAGATCTGTCTCAATGGCGTTGTAACCGTCTCTTCCTCTCTTCCATGCTTTTTCCCGGTTTCCAACTACCACCAGAACATGTGGTGCATTTTTAAACCATGCTGCCTGATAAGATCCTGATATCACCGAAAGTTTATCCTTATCACTTATCATATAGAAATGCCAGGGTTGACGATTCGCTGCTGATGGTGCCATTCGGCCAGCTTCCAGAATCTTTATCAGAGTCTCCTCCGGAACTTGTTTGCCAGACTGGAAACTTCGTACACTTACTCTGTTCTTAATAATATCTAACATTTCCATAGCTAATCACTTTTTTCGATTGTTTCCTCATTTGTGGTCTGAACGATCTCAAATTCGGGCCCCTGCTCGGTAATTCCCTTTTTAAATCCGGACTTAATCAATGCATAAGCCATGATAATACTGGAGATAATAATTGTAAATAGCAGAATACCTGAGTCGAACTCCGCAATTTGATACTCCGCCGGAATTCCAAAAAACAACAGAATGGTAATCAATCCGCGGGGAGCAATTAATACCTGAGGGAAAATGTCTTTTCGCAGGAATAGTTTGAGCACCAGATATCGTACTCCGAATAAGATGCCTAAGATCAGGATACTTATAACAATAACATTCAGGTTATAGAGAGAATTGAGGACGATGGTCATACCAAATACCACAAAGAAGAAAGTTCTCACTACAAAAGAGGTTTCGAGGGTAATGATGTGGAAATTATTGTAAATCTTTTGAGTTGCTTTTGGATTGATCATCCTGTTCAATTTTCCTTTAAAGAAAATATGCCGGTTGTTGAGAATAAGGCCAAAAATCAAAATCATGATTAGAGATGAAAAATGGAGCATTTTTCCAATGGCATAGAGCAGAACAAGAACCGCAATGAGCAGAAAGAGTTTTACCTGTGACTGTAGCTTTTGAAAAAGGAAGATGAGTAAATAGCTGATGGCAACTGAAACCACAACTGTAATAAGAATATTCCAGATAATTGAGAAGCTGATCTCAGCTGCACCTTCCTGATAAACACTTCCCAACAGAAAGTAAAAGAACATGATGCCAAGAATATCCGAAAATGTACTTTCGTATACCATGAATTCTTCCTTATCCTTTTCAAGTGATGCAACCGAAGGAATAATGATGGCGCTACTCATAATTGACAATGGTATGGCATATACAAGAGCGTTGAACAGGTCTGTTTTTAGAAATACCTGTATAATCAGGGCTATCAGGTAAGAGCTGGCCAGCAGTGCAATCAAAGCAACAATCAAAGATTTAAAAATCACCTTTCGTTTGTCTCTGGTTAATTCCAATTCAAGGGATGCTTCCAGAACTATCATGATTAGCCCTACAATTCCCAGAATCTCAAGAACCGGAAACAGATTTACTTCAGGAACTCCAAAAAGCTCCATACCTTCCTTGAGCAGGATACCTAAAACAATTAGCAGTAATACACTGGGGATATTGGTCCTGTTGGCGATGGTGCTGAAGAAGAATGAAACTATAATAATAAGCGATGCGCTGATAATTACACTGTACGAACTAATCTCGGCTAAATCCATTGTTAAAAAATTAGGTTTACTCTGATGATGGGATTCTGATAAGGTGAATAAAGGCTTTCGTTTAGATTGTACAGATACATCAAACGAACAGCAGAACGGCGTCCCATTGGCAAACTAACTCCTCCGCCAACCAGAGCTCCATGTGCCCAGATTCTTCCGTTTTTTTGGTATAATCCATTATCAAATTCATATTTATCAACGTTCAGGGGCTCATACTCAGAATAGAGAAACACTTCACCAATTGAAAAACTGAGCTTTTCTGCCAGTCCTGTTAGAAGCGCATAACTGGCAAAAACTTTTCCACCGTAAATATTGGCCGAGTGCGTATAGGTGGTAACACCACCTGCATATACATATGACAGTTCTTCCTTAAGATAAAGATAGGTAATACCG
>Ga0233443_1002854_pt1 | contig 12695 bp, 10 predicted proteins | sample SI_123_September_2_FD_182784 | JGI IMG/M metagenome (GOLD analysis project Ga0233443, IMG submission 182784) | Seawater microbial communities from Saanich Inlet, British Columbia, Canada - SI_123_September2016_200_MG | ecosystem: Environmental > Aquatic > Marine > Inlet | place: Canada: British... | reverse complement strand
ATCCGATGCAAATAGGCACATATTACCGTGAGAACGGGAAAAGTTACCAATTGAATGATAATTCCTCTAATCAGTTGATGACTATTTCATTCTTGAATTCAAAGTCGTTTAAGGTTGATTATTTAATAACCCGTGGTAATGCGGTTAAGTCGGGCACATTAAAAATTACTGCTGGATTAAATGGATCAGGTGATATGATGTTCGTTGATGATGGGTGGGAAAACTCACCGACTGGTATCGCATTAACTGCAACCCAAACTGACAATAGTGTTACCGTAAACTATACATCAACGAATAATGATGAAAATGGGTCAATTAGCTATTCAGTGAGTTATTTATAATTTTTATAACTTGAAAAACGGTGGCGTTTCTGTTAGAATGGTAAATATAGGACAATCTAATAATGAAGGTGATCGATGACAACAGTTAATGAAATTTATGTAAAAAAGCGTGATGGAAGTCTTGAGTTATTAAATTATGACAAAATCCATAGGATGTTGGAGTGGTGTTCCGATGGATTAAATGTGTCGGTTTCTGACACCGCAATCAAAGCAGAAATTAAGATTGTCAATAAAATCAAGACAGTTGATATTCAGCACACCTTGATTAAATCAGCCGCAGAAATGATCTCCGTGGATACCCCAGATTATGATATCTTTGCTGGTCGATTATTAGTAACTGATATGCGCAGGCAAGTATATGGGGGAAGTGGAAAAATACCACCATTTTTAGAATATATTACAAAGAATGTTAATTCTGGATTGTATAGCCCAGAATTACTAGAGAATTATACAGAAGCCGAAATAAGTGATTTTGGTGATTTCTTAGATTATGATAATAATTTTAATCGTGGATATGCATCAATTGTTCAAATGGAATCAAAATATTTAATTAAAGATTCCAAAACTGATATTCTATTGGAGATGCCACAAGAAACATTCATGATAATTCCAATGGTCATTTTTGCAACCGAGAAAAATAGAAGAAAACTTATTATAGAGTTCTATACTGCATTAAAAAATGATGAAATTTCATTACCAACTCCAATCATTTCTGGTGTAAGAACTCAATTAAAAATGTTTAGTTCCTGTTGTAAGATCAAGATGGGAGACTCTACTGAGAGTATTCTTAGCACAGAGTATGCATTATCACTGATGACTTCACAACGCGCTGGAATTGGTATTGATATGGGGAATGTGCGTTCTATTCTTGCACCCGTAAAAAATAATACAGTAAAACATACTGGTGCATTGCCTATACTGAAATCAATCGAAGCGACATCAAAACAATTTACACAGAATGCATTACGATCGGGTGCTACTGTAGTCAATTATCCTATATTTAACTTTGAAATCATGGACATTCTGGAGTACAAAAATAACCAAGGGAGTAATACCACCAGGGCAAGGTTTATTGATTATAGTATTGGTTTGACATCTATTTTTATTGATCGTGTCTTAAAAAAGGAAAACTTTACCCTGTTTAGTGCGGAAGAAGTTCCAGATCTATTTGAATTCTATGGTGATACTGATAAGTTTGATGAAGCGTATGTGATGTATGAGAAAAAGCGTGGAATTCGAAAAGAAGTATTCCCAGCAAAAGAGATATTTGATAAACTCGTTAAAGAGAGAGTGGGAACTGGAAGAATATACATTCATTTTATTGATAATATTAATAAACAGGGGATGTTTAAGGAACGAATTACCCAAACTAATTTGTGTGTGGCAGGAGACACAATGATTTCTGTACGGTATACCAATGCACTCAATAATATCGTTAATGAGACAATTCGAATTGATCAGTTGGATAACATAACAGAACAGGAATATAATAATATTGAAGTATTAAGTTATAATATAACCAATGAAGAAGATGAGTATCGACAAATAACGGCATTTGCGCAAACACATAAATTGGCGGACGTTTTTGAAATTGAGGATGAGGCTACTGGACAACGACTAGTCTGTACTGGCGATCATATGGTATATACTAAGAATAATGGGTATGTGAAAGCCAGTGATCTTGTTGAAAGCGATGAATTGCATATTAACTAAGAAGTTCATTGATGATAATTTACTAACAGTTGATGGTAGACTTAGCCCTGTGAATATGAAGCGGTTTGGAATAGAATCCACACCAATGGAGCTATATATGGTATTCCATGAGATGGCAGAAAAGGGGAAATGTGAATTGTGTGGTGATTATACCCGGTTTGTTAGTTTTAGGAAAGGATTTCGGGCAACATGTTCTTCTCGATGTAGCAAACAGGTCATCATAAACAAGAATAAGAGTCATTCAATTACGAAAGAACTAATAGCGACTGAATTTATATTGCCGAACGGAAAGTTATCACAAGGTAAAATGTGCCTATATGATGTTTCTGCAACGGAATGTTATAATGTATACCACGGGATCGATGGTGCTGTTTGTCACCATTGTGGTGTCAGACTACACAAAATAGTAACATTTAAGCTGGGCTATCCAACATATTGTTCTTTGCAATGTTCAGCAAAATCTGCAGATGTTAAAAAGAAACGCACCGAGACGAATATAAAACGTTATGGTGATAGTAATGTATGGCGGTCGCGGACAGATTCAACTACCTATGATATATTAGAAAATAAGAATGTATTGGAGAAACTTTACGGTGAGTACGAAAGTGCAACCAAAATTGCAAGTATCATCGGAGTAGCACACTCAACGGTGTCAGTATATCTAAGAAAGCATGGAATAAAAATAACAAATTCTAGTTCGGCTGAGAGGGAACTAGTTGAATTCTTACAAGGACATAACCTAGTTCGGAATGATCGGACAATATTGGATGGGAAAGAATTAGATATATATTTACCAGATAACAAGTTAGCAATCGAATACAATGGTATTGTTTGGCATAGTTTTGGTAAAACATTTCCAAACAATGCGATGATTGAAGATAAATCAATGCATTTACGCAAAACGGTAGAATGTGAACGCCAAAGTATACATTTGTTGCACATTTTTAGCAATGAATGGGAAAATCCCACAAAACAAGAAATATGGAAGTCGGTGATAAATGGTAAATTAGGGAAGAATACAACAATATATGGGCGTAAAACCAACGCTGTTAAGATAACATCGTTGGTCGCAAGGAATTTCTGCGATGATAATCATTTACAAGGTGGCATTGGGACAAGTATTTCGTATGGATTAGAATATGATGATACTATCGTAGCGGTAATGACATTCTCAAAACCACGGTTTAACAAGAAATACGATTATGAATTAATTCGCTACTGTTCTATGAAGGGTGTGCATGTGGTTGGTGGAGCATCAAAGTTGTTGACTAAGATGAAGCAATATAGTATAATAACATACGCCAATAGAAGATGGAGTCGTGGAGATTTATACACAAAGCTGGGATTTAATAATATGGGCAACAGTTTGCCTAATTACTTCTATATTGCAAAAAACCAAGTGCGGTTAGAAAGTAGAAACAAGTATCAAAAACATAAGTTGGTCGCATTATTGGAAGATTACGATGCGAATTTAACAGAAAGTCAAAACATGTTTAACAATTCATACAGGAGATTGTGGGATTGTGGTAATGTAGTATTCACCAAGGAAAGAGAACAATGCTAAAAATTAGAAAACTAAACAAACAAATTCCGGTATATGATATTACAGTTGAGGAGACACATAACTTTTATGCCAATGGTATACTAGTTCATAATTGCTCCGAAATATTCCTTCCAACTAGGGCTATGAAATTTGATGGTCTTAAACAAACTGACTTTGAAAACATCACAGATTATGATTTGAATGATGGTATGATATCATTATGTATCCTTGGATGTGTGAATTTTGGTAAATTGACAAATATTACTAGGATAGATACCTTAACCAGTTTAATGGTGAGATTTCTTGATAATTTGATTGATATACAGGATTATCCAATGGATGCAACTAAATATCCGACCAAAGGGTATCGTTTCTTGGGTATTGGTATTTCTGATTTTGCCCATTTTTTAGCGAAACATGAAGCACGGTTGGGAACACAAAAAGCGAAAGAATTAACACATCGCTGGGCAGAACGTTTCCAATATGGGTTAATTAAGGCATCGGTTAGTTTAGCAAAAGAAAGAGGTCCGTGTGAATACTATAAACAGTCTTTGTATTCTGATGGTGTTTTGCCAATTGACACATACAATAAAAATATAGATAGTTTGATTGCTAATAATCTGTTATGTGATTGGGAAGGTTTACGAAAAGATTTACTGAAATATGGTATAAGAAACACAGCTTTATCAGCAATTCCGCCAACCGCAAGTTCAAGCCTGGTCAGTAATAGCACCCAAGGGGTAGATCCAATACAATCAATTACTGATACATTTGAGAGTGCTAGTTATACAGTAAAATCGTTGGTACCAGATTTCGAAAAAGAGAAATACTATATGAAAGCATGGGAGATGCCGAATAATGATTCTAGTGAATACTTGAAATTGATTGCTGTCATCAATAAATTTATTGACCAAGGGATTAGTGTTAACCAATGGTACGACTTAACTAAAATTCCAAATAGGGTGTTGGATTCGAACCGTGTTAAGCGTGATATTTTGACAGCATACAAGTATTCGTTAAAGAGTTTGTATTATATTCGCACAAGGGATAAAGAAAATAAATCAGATACAGTTGTGTCTGGGTGTGGGTCGGGTGGATGTGCAATTTAACAACATTTATTAATAATACATTACTTACTAAAAGTGGAACATTAAATCCGAAGAGAACACACCTTGATTGGTTTACTAATCATGGTCTTATAGAGTATTATGATGTTATTGTTAATTCGACCTCGTTTCTTGGTGATGTGAAGTTTTATATGCGTGTCCATATGATATTAAAAAATATTGATAGATTCCCCAAATGCAAGTGTGGAAATGATATTACTAATTGGAATGATCATACTAAAAATTTTTATGAGTTTTGTTCATTATCCTGTGGGACATATTACACGAAAGATAAACAGAGAGAAACCAAAGAACTGTTGTATGGTGATATACACTATAACAATAGGAAACAGGCAAAAGAAACTTGCTTAGATAGATATGGAAATGAGTCATACACACAAACAGAAGAGTTTAAAACCCGTGTTAAAAATACAAATATTACAAAATATGGGTATGGTGCAACATCACAGAGTCCGATAGTTAAACAGAAAGCAAAAGAAACTTGCTTAGATAGATACGGGAGTGAATCATATACACAAACAGAAGAGTTCAAACAGAAAGCAAAAGAAACATGTTTGGATAGATATGGGAGTGAATTTTTCACCAAGAGTAAGAAATATAGAGATAGTTTTGATCATTTGCCTACATTATTTGATATAGATGAAGCGATAGAGTTATATAATAAGCATACGAATTGTGCAATGGTTTCGCAAATATTGGGTGTTTCGCAATCCAATGTTATTGTTCATTTAAACCGGGCAGGTGTAGATTTACGGTACATGAATTCTATTGCGGAGATTGAAATTATTGAGTTTCTTAAAGAACATATTTTTCATCCAGTATTGCATAATGATAGGACATGTTTGGGTGGCAAGGAACTTGATATATTTTTGCCAGAGTACAAATTAGCAATAGAATATAATGGTATATATTGGCATACAGAGGGGAAAGGCAAAGATAGAACATACCATTTGGCAAAAACTAGAGGATGTGAGGAGAGAGGAATTCAGCTTCTTCATATTTACGAAAATGAATGGAATGATCCAATCAAGCAAAATATCTGGAAGAGTATGATTTTATCTAAATTGGGGTTGACTCATAGAGTGTTTGCGAGAAAATGTGTGGTGCGTGAGGTTTCAATGGACGAAAGTAGGGATTTCATGGTGCAGAATCATTTGAGTGGATTCCGAGGCGGTGGTATTAAGTTGGGGTTGTACTATAATGATGAATTGATGCAAATGGTTATTGTTGGGAAGTCGAGATATGATAAAGCTATTGAATATGAATTGATTCGTAGTGCTACTAAAACAGGGATAACTGTAGTTGGTGGGTTAAGTAAATTATTAGCCAGATGTCCTGATAATATGGTTAGTTATGCGGATAGACGATATTCTGATGGCAAAGGATACGATGCCGTAGGAATGAAGAAAAGTCATGAATCGCCACCAAATTATAGATATTTGGTGGATAGTAAGTTAGAGTCAAGGAATAAATATCAGAAACATAAATTGAACAAGTTGGTTAGGGTGTTTGATTCAACTATGTCGGAATATGATAATATGTTGGTTAATGGGTATGATAGGGTGTGGGATTGTGGAAGTTTGGTTTACATTAAATAGTGGAGAATAACATGAGTTGTAAAATTTTTAATTTAGGTGACACAGTAGTATCAAAAAATACAAATTTATTTTTAGGTGAGAATAGTTGCAATAGAAATATTCAAACATTTCATGATCCGAAATACCCCTGGATAATGGATTATGCAGAAGAGATGCGAACGATTGGCAATTGGTCAAAATTTGAAATTGATTTATCAAATGAAAAGCGAGATTTTGATAGTTTAGACGAGGCTGGGCAGCATATCTATGAAGCTGGGTTGAAGTTTGCAATCACATTGGATAGTTGTGCAGGTAGAGCACCATTGCAACTATTTAATAATGGTGGTATATCAAATAATCCCGAATGGGAATTGTATATCACCAATCATCAGAATAACGAATTATTGCATTGTTGTGTGGAGGGCACTGAGGTTTTGACTGCGGAAGGATTTAAAGACTTTAGAGATGTAGATAATGATACCAAAGTTGCTAATTATGAAGAAGATGGTTCTATAACATTTACTCCGCCGCTTGATATTATTCAATCTGAATATTCTGGGGACATGTATACATTTGAACAAGGACACTATTTACAACAGGTTACCCCAAATCATAGAATTTTATATTTTGATAGGTATAATGATGATGCATTACGTGTGGAATTTGCAGAAGACACGTCAGTTACTAATCATAAATTGCCTGTATCTGGATATAAGGTTGGGTCAACTCATTATCTAACTCCAAATGAGAAGATGGCAATTGCCTACCAAGCAGATGGAACATTGGTAAATGGTGGAAATATTACGAAAGATGGAACTTGTATTAGATTTCATTTTAAGAAATCAAGAAAAAAGGAACAACTTCGGGAATTATTGCATGGGTTTAGACACACAGTGAATGAAAATAATACCAAAGAGGGGTATACCGATTTTTATGTTTGGATTGATTTTGATATTGATAAAACCTTTGAATGGGTTAACTTGGAACATGTGTCGCATAGATGGTGTAGTGAATTTTTAGATAACCTTGTGTTGTGGGATGGGTGTGTTAGAAAAGAAGGAACTAAAGTTTATAATAATACTAATGTTGATGCTGTTAATAAAGTTCATGCTATTATAGTATTGTGTGGTAAGCGATCAACCATATATAAATCAAAAACCACTGGGTTTAATGGTGAGGATCTAGGGGAACGAAGTAAAGATTATTACCAAGTATCAATTGTTGATCGGGATTATGTAACCGGCAGAACAGTTCAGAAAACTAAGGCACATTACGAAGGCAATATATATTGTGTAACTGTTCCAAGCTCATACATCATTACTAGACTCAACGGTAAGGTGGCTGTTACTGGTAATTCTGAATCATATACTGAAATGGTTCGTGCAATTTACAATGATGTTGATGTATTTATTGATAATATTATACATGATGAACAAGTTCAAAAACGTGCAACCTCGATTTTGGCAAGTTTTGATAGTGCTACCGCAGTATTTGATAAGATGGATGCAAATAAAACATGTACCGATAATGGATTAGATAAGCCATTTCCTGAGATCACGGAGACTGATGTTAAAAAGGCAATATATAAATCTGCCATTGTGTTGAATATGTTTGAGGGTATCAGATTCTTTAGTACATTTGTTACAAACTGGTCATTTAGTGAACAGCCAACCAAGTTGTTCCCTGGTTCATCAAATATCTTCAAATTGATTGCTCGTGATGAAATGATTCATCTTAATATATTCCAAAAAATTATCAAAATGCTTCGTGAAGATAAATCTGAGGGGTTTGTTGAGATTGCAAAGGAAATGGATGAAGAAGTATATGATCTATTCCGAACTGCATATAACGAGGAAATGGCTTGGATTGAATACTTATTTAGCAAAGGATGTCCACTTATTGGCATGAATGAGACTATCCTTAAAGATTATATGACTTATATCTTTGCGGTTCGGATGATTAATATTGGATTAGACCATACGAAACTTGGTATTGTATTTGGTAGCAATCCAGTGCCTTGGATAGATAACTATTTAGATTCTTCACATGTAAAATCTGCACCGCAAGAGATTGAATCTGTTAATTATGTTGCTGCTATAGATTCAAGCAAAGATGAGGATTTTGACTTAGATGACTTATGACACGTTGGTTCAGCCACCGAACAATGGTTGCAACAAGTTCCAATGATAAGTTTTAAAATTAAGAGGATGAACTTTCAACTTGGATGTGGTATTATAGATTCATTAATTAATCACTGGGAGATATGATGGACATAGATTTACATAATGGTGATTGCCTTGGTGTATTAAAGGCAATGGATGAGAATAGTGTGGATAGCATTGTCACAGACCCACCGTATGGGTTAAGTGCTGCTAAGAATAGTGGGAAAACATCAGCAAGCGGTTTTATGGGCAATACATGGGATTATGATGTTCCTAGACAAGAGATTTTTGAAGAATGTTTGCGGGTATTGAAGCCTGGTGGACACATATTGTCATTTAGTAGCACTCGCACATATCATAGAATGGCAGTTAGGATCGAGGATGCTGGATTTGAGATAAGAAACTTGATTTCTTGGAATTTTGGGTCTGGATTTCCAAAAAGCCAGAATATTAGCAAAGCGATTGATAAAAAATTAGGGCATGAACAAGAAGTGGTGTTTGAAGGTCGAGCCGTAAAACGAATGATACCTGGTGCAGATCAAGATAAGACTGGTTCATGGATTAAGGATAATGGAAGAGAATATGTTCCTACCGTAACTAAAGCATCTAGTGATGAAGCACAGCAATTCGTTGGTTGGGGAACCAACTTGAAACCAGCAATGGAACCAATTTGCATGGCAAGAAAACCATTGATAGGAACAGTGGTTGAGAATGTGTTAGAATATGGAACAGGTGGGATCAATATTGATGAGAGTAGAGTTGGCCCAGTAAATTTATCTGGGGAACGGAAAACTACTAACAGAAAACCACGCAATGATGAAAATGTATGGACTAATGATAACTCAGGGATGAAACCAACTATATATGCTGATGCTGATCCAAAAGGCAGATTCCCATCTAACGTAATTTTGTCGCATCACCCAGATTGCGAATGTATAGGTGTTAAAAAAATTAAAAATAAGAGTGGGTCGATTACTGGCAATGAACCTAGCCACGCCGGAGGTGAGAATGCCACCTGTTATGGGGAGTATGGTCGGATCGCAATGCAAAAATATGGTGATGAGGATGGAAATGAAACCGTAGAAGAATACAATTGCCATCCTGGATGCCCAGTGAGAATAATGGATGAACAGAGTGGGGTATTATCATCTGGCAAGGATATAAATCCAACTACTGCCGATGTGTCTAGTTTTTTTGGAAATAAAGAACAATATTATAATTCAAATGCGAATTATGGTGATAAAGGTGGTGCATCAAGGTTTTTCTATTGTGCTAAAACCTCTAAATCTGAAAGAAATCACGGATTGGATGCATTCGAAGAAGTAGTGAATTCTAAGTTTGACGGGGGTGATTTTGAGAGAAGTGAAGGTAATATTGCAAATCACCAAATGAGTAGAAATCCACATCCAACTGTTAAACCAATTAAATTGATGATATACTTACAAAGAATGGTGACACCGAAGAATGGTATAACATTAGATCCATTTATGGGGAGTGGTTCATCTGGATTAGCAGCAAAACTTGGGGGATTTAAATTCATTGGTATTGAATTAGATGAACAATATTTTCAGATTGCCAAGGCAAGAATAGCATCATCTGATGATTTTGACTTATCAGCTGATGGTGAGGTTAATATAGTAGAAAGAGAAAGGAATACATTCAATGAGTTATTTGAGTAAAAGGAAAAATTAATGAAAGTAGTTGAGATAGCACAAACAAATACATCAGGGATAAACCTTGATGAATTACATACTATGACGATTGATGATGTAAAAAACACATCTAACCTAATAGGAAACCCTGTGCTATCAAATCCAGATAGCATCGAGTATTCGTTATATAAAAGAATAACAGCTGGGTATATTGAATATTTTTTATGCAGTACAACAGATGTTATATGTATGGTAGGAGCATCACTGCAAAATACAAGAACAGCAAGTTATATCCAAATACATGGTGTTCAAATTAAACCTACGTATAAAAGCAAAGGATTAGGGTTGTTGACATATGATTCCATTAAGAATGTTGAAAAGATGAACTTAATGAGTGATTTTGAACAGACATTGGATGGCAAGAAGTTGTGGCATAGAATTGCTAGCGTGTACAATGTAGCTGTAATAAATATGACCACCGGAAATAAGATTTCTAATGACATTGATGATGCATATCAATTGTATTTTACTAATGAACCAAGTGCCAATAATACGGTGTTGGTCACGGAAGAGTACATATCGGAAGGAATATTAGTAAAAAAAATTAACGTAAACAGGAGAAAAAATGGTAATAGTATATAGTAAAACAACTTGTCCACATTGTGTGCAAGCAAAGAAGTTATTAGAAAGTCACAATATCAAATATACAGATATTAATATTGAAGAAGATATGATTGCAAAGGATTTTATAATACAGAAAGGACACAAATCTGTGCCGCAATTTTACGTAGGTGATAACATACTAGTAGAAGGTGGATTTACTGGATTGCGTGGAATGGCTAGAACAGCAATTGAAAGCAAAGTAGCGGAGTTAATATGATTAAATTTGAAGAGGGTGAGGTTTACTGTTTTAAATTAAATAGTGGTGAAGAAGTAATCGCAAAAGTAGAAACTATTGGTGATGCAACTTTAGTCAAAGATGATGGCAATACTAATAATTTCGGGGTTGCACTAGGACTGAGTAAACCATTAAGTGTCGGGATGGGTGCAGATGGACCACAATTAATACCAACTATGATGTCTGGCAATCCGCAAGAACTGTTTTGGGTTAATATAGATTCGTGTGCTATCGTAGGACAAATTGGCACTGATATGTATGAAGTATACAATGAAAGCACCTCGGCATTAGACCTACCCAAAGAGAAGCGAATTCTAAGGGGCTAAATAGCTGTATGGCAAGCGTTAGTAGATTAGGTGATACAGTATCAGTGCATGAATGTGGTGTAGTGCCATCAGCGGCTACGGCATCTCCTAACGTGTTTTCTAATGGTATTGCAGTTCATCGCCAAGGTGATGTGAATACCTCGCATCCGTTTTTGCCACCCCCAGTGGGATGCCCCACACATTCAACATCACTAAGTTCGGGATCACCCAATGTATATGTGAATGGTAATCAGTGTGCTAGAATCGGTGATCCATATGGTTGTGGTATTGTTTTAACTAGTGGTAGTCCTAATGTGTTTGCAAATGGAGAATAAGAATGAAATTTACTAAAAACATATGGTCATTATTGGTGTGCTTATTGCAGAATATAATCGGTGGCAAATGCAATCAAGATGAACACGAAGATTCATTTAATTATCGTTAAAAAGTAATTGCAATATTTCTGAAATGTATGTATAATCACTTCTGTACATTAATTAACGAGGGAAAACTATGCCAGTACAGTGGATTGACAAATTAAATGAATCTAACTCAAGGATTCACAAAGAAACAGTGATTAGCCAAGCACTCACTGCTTATAAAATAGGTGATGAGACAGCTGGGATTTTTTTAAGAGGTGCTGTATACGCAAATGACTCATTTATGATATTCAATACCACACAAGTTATTGAATTACCAGAAGGCATCACTGGCAAAAAGAATGATTGGGATCGGCTATTCTCATTATTGGGGGAACTCAATAAACGGTTACTGTGGAGCAATGCTGCGAAAGCTGCTATTAACCATGTATCTACTATGTTTGATAGTGATCAATGGAATAAATTCGCAAGGAATGTTATTCTTAAAGATCTACGGGTTGGTGCTTCAGTTAAAACCTTTAACAAAATTCTTAACGGTACTGAATTTGAAACTCCGTCATTTGAATGTCAATTAGCACAGGATTCCAAAAAGCATAAGAAGAAACTTATTGGTCATAAAATTCTACAACAGAAACTAGATGGTATTAGGGTTATTGCTATTATAAAACCATCGTATGTTGCATTGTATAGTCGCAATGGCAAATTACTTAAAAACTTTACATTAGTTGAAGAGCAACTTCTTAACGTGCGATATGCGTTGACAGCAGCAGTAGGACTAACTACCAATGGGCTGTTACGGCAATCAGTTGTGCTAGATGGTGAAATAATGGGTGAAGATTTTCAAACTCTTATGAAGCAGGCACAACGTAAGACAGATGTGAATACTGATGTTTGTGTATACAACGTATTTGATATTCTTACATTGGATGAGTTTGAATCCGGTATTAGCCAAAAGCCACAATATGAACGGTTACAGCAACTTACGGCTGCAAATGCA
>Ga0233443_1002845_pt1 | contig 12727 bp, 14 predicted proteins | sample SI_123_September_2_FD_182784 | JGI IMG/M metagenome (GOLD analysis project Ga0233443, IMG submission 182784) | Seawater microbial communities from Saanich Inlet, British Columbia, Canada - SI_123_September2016_200_MG | ecosystem: Environmental > Aquatic > Marine > Inlet | place: Canada: British... | reverse complement strand
CCTGTAATTATTGGGATTATTGTAGGAGGATTTTTAACCATTTTTCCAGAAACAGAAGAAAATTCTAAAATATACACAGTGTCAAAATTAATTGAGAGCGGATCTCCAATTATGGGAGAGTCAAATGCGCCAATTACAATTTTAGAGTGGGGGGATTACCAATGTACCTTTTGTTACAAATTTCACCAAAATACACTAAGCGTCATTGAAGATGATTTTATCAAAACAGGTAAAGTGAAACTAGTTTTCAAAGACTTTCCATTAAATGGTCCAGATTCTCAACTTGCAGCAGAAGCAGCATATTGTGCTGAAGATCAAGGAAAATATTGGCAATACCATGATGAACTTTACAAAAATTGGGGAGGTGAAAGAACAGGATGGGTAACAAGGGACTCACTAGATAGATTTGCAGATACAGTCAGTCTTGATTTAAAAGAATTCAACAAATGTCTTGATGATCATAAATATGAAGATAGGGTAAATATACTCCATGAGTTTGGAAAAGAATTGGGAATTGATGCTACACCATCATTTCTCATATTCAATGATCAAAAAATTATCAAAATTAGAGGAAATCAGCCACTAGAAGTATTTCTAAAATCATTCGATGAATTATAATTTGAAAATCAGAAGTGAATCAATTAATATTCGCATATTCAAGAAAAATTAGAAATGAATAAGAGAATAAACATAGAAAAACAAGATTCAGTTAAACTCTATAAAATTAGAAAAACCCTAGAAGAACTATCTAAAAAATCAGGTAGAGGTACAGAGTTAATTACAGTATACATTCCAAAAGGAAAACAACTTCATGAAATCATCAGTTCGCTTCAACAAGAGCAAGGAACTGCAGATAACATAAAGTCTGATCTTACAAGATCCCACGTAGTTGATTCTCTAGGCAAAGTTGTTCAAAGATTAAAGCTATACAAAAAAACGCCTGAAAGGGGATTAGTGATGTTTTGTGGAGCACTGCCTTCAGAAGAAGGAGGGCCATTAGGAAGTGAAGTAGTTACAGTGTGGGAAATTGATCCGCCAAAAGATTTGAATCAATACCTCTACAGATGTGATGATCATTTCCATGTGGATATTTTGAAAGATATGTTAAAAGATGATAATCTTATCGGGTTTTTAGCAATTGATGCAAAAGATGCAGGTTGGGGATTATTACATGGAGATAAAATTGAAGTTTTAGGACAGACAGGTTCTGGAGTTGCAGGAAAGCACAGACAAGGCGGTCAATCTGCAAAAAGATTTCAAAAATTAAGAGAAATGGAATTGAGTTATTTTTACAACAGAGTTGCACAAGTTACTAGAGAATATTTTATTGATATTTATCCAGTTAAAGGACTAATAGTTTCGGGCCCAGGTCCAACAAAGGAAGATTTCATAAATGGTAATTATTTAGAATACAGATTACAAAATAACATCATCAATACAATTGATTCAGGTTATGCAGGTGCTGAAGGAATTAGAGAGGCATTTGCAAAATCAGGAGATATTTTAGGAAATTTTAGAATGGTTGAAGAGAAAAAAATGATAGAGAATTTATTTAGAGAAATAAACACCAACACAGGAAAAGGAGCATATGGGTTGCAAGAGGTTATAGAATATTTAAAAAATAATGTAGTTAAAATTTTACTGATTACAGATAACACCAATTTACATAGAGTGGAGGCGACATGTAAGCGCTGTAAACACATTCAAGAAGAAATGGTAGAAAGACCACTTGTAATTCCAAAAAAAACAGAATACAAAAACAAACCTTGTCCAGAATGTAATGCAATGGACACAGAAATTAATGAACAAGATATTGTAGATTATTTGGAAATACTTGCAGCAAAAACAGGAACAGAATTACAAGTTATTTCAGGGAGTGCAGAACATGGAAACATGCTTGCCAGCCTTGGGAAAATTGGAGCTATTTTGAGATATAATCCAGGTCATTCTAAGTAAGAACATTGCGAATTTTTTTTGCAAGTTCAGATAATTCATCATCATTTGAGATTTGACGTTTTGTCCAAACGGTGCCTTTGTGATTATATCGTGGAATTATGTGAATATGCACGTGAGGGATAATCTGTTTTGCAGCTCTTCCATTATTTTGACCAAGACTAAAGGCATCAGCACCAGTTGCATCTAAAATAGCACTGGCAATTTTTGGAACAAGTGAAAACACATTTCCCACATCTTGAGGGTTCATATCAGTTATTTTTTCATGGTGTTTTCTTGGAATAACTAAGCTATGACCAACATCAATAGGATATTTGTCTAAAAATGCAATATGTGAATCATCTTCATATAAAATATGACCATCTCTTTTTCCATCTAAAATATCACAGAAAATACAAGACATGTTGTTTAACAATTTCTAATTTTATTTATTGTTTTAATTAAATGAAAAGTATATTTCAAAATTTAGGACACATTACAAAATTAAACAAAATAAATTATCTCAACTATACAGCAGTAATGCCAATATTCCATAAAATGCAACAACAGAGACCCCAATTACTATTGCACCTTTTACTGCTTTTTTCATAAATTTTTTTAAGAAATTATTAATTTAAAGATTCACTGTCTTTATCGACATGATATGTTCATCTCACAAAATTTGAAATTGTAAATATTTGTGAAAGTAGCGAATGGTTAATTAGGGTAAATTTCAGAATCAGGACATCTCATGGGTAAAAAAGAAAGAAGTGAACGTGAAGTAAAACGTGAAAACTATGCTACTAAACACTCAGCAGAGAAAAGAAAACAAACGCTCATTGCAATAGGCGTATTATCAATAATTATAGTAATTGTCGGATATGCGGGATGGATGTTTATCAATATGACTGATTCTGCTCCAGGGGGACCAGAAAATGCAGGAGTCATAAACAGTGAGCATTCACATACAGGCATACTGGTAAAGATTTTTGGAGACCCATTTGACTTTTCAGCACCAGCTTATCAAATCAAATCACCTTGGATTCATTTTGAAGGAAGAGATGGAAGTACAGTTCACAAACATGCAACCGGAGTCACTTTAGGATATCTATTTGACTCATTGGCATTAGAATTAGATGATCAATGCTTCGTATTCCAAGATGGAAGAAGTTTCTGTTCAAATGAGGATTACAAACTAAGTTTCTTTGTTAATGGGGAGCAAGTTACAGACCTCAGAGATATAGAACCTATGGAAAATGACAAAGTTTTGATTACATATGGAGCAGAAACTGCTGAAGAAATTCAATCGCAATTACTAGAACTAGAAAATCAGGAATTAATTAAATAAAATACTATTCGCCTTTTGTGGTAAAGTGTGCAGATTTATCAAAGAACATGTAATATCCACATTTAGTACAACGCAGAACAGTTAGTTCAGTGGTAAGGAATTCCTTATCTTCAAAACGCCCACTTAACTTTACATTCTCACCTGCAATTTCTGCTTTGTTGCTTTGGCAAACAGGACACGACAGTTGTTTTTGTTCCATTTTATCATCCATAATACAATCCAAGGTATTTACAATTTAAACTCAATGAAAAATATGATATTCTGAACAAAGTCTAAATTATACCAATCTAGAATTCACACATTATGGAAATTTCTAGTAGAAATGTAGTAGAAGGAACTGCACGATCTCCTCATAGAGCGATGTACAAAGCCATGGGGTTAACAGATGATGATTTATCAAAACAATTTATCGGTGTTTGTCATACTGGAAATGAAGCAACACCATGTAACATTCACCTCCCACGATTAGCCCTCAGTGCTAAACGAGGAGTATCAGAAGCAGGTGCCACACCACGAGAATTCTCAACAATTGCAGTAAGTGATGGAATTGCAATGGGTCATGAAGGAATGAAGTCATCATTAATCTCTAGAGAAGTTATTGCAGATTCTATAGAACTAATGGTTAGAGCCCATCAGTATGATGCACTAGTAGGAATCGCAGGGTGTGACAAAAGTTTACCTGGAACTATGATGGCAATGGCACGATTGAACATACCGTCAGTATTTGTCTATGGTGGAACCATAATGCCTGGAATGCTTGAAGGAAAAGAACTCACAGTAGTTGATGTGTATGAAGCAGTAGGAGCATATGATGCAGGGGATTTATCACTTGAAGGATTAAAAAATATTGAGAATACTGCATGTCCAAATGAAGGGTCCTGTGGAGGAATGTTTACTGCAAATACAATGGCATCAATTTCTGAAGCAATAGGGTTAGCATTACCAGGTAGTGCAAGTCCGCCAGCAGAAGATGATAGACGTGAAAAGATGGTATATGATTCAGGAGTTGCATGTGCTAAACTATTAGAAATTAATCTTAGACCAAAGGAAATTTTAACTTTTGAAGCATTTGAAAATGCAATTGTAATGCTAAATTCTGTTGGCGGTTCAACTAACGGAATTTTACATTTGTTAGCATTAGCTAGTGAAGTAAACATCAAGTTAACTTATGATGATTTTGAAAGAATTAGAAAGAAAACACCTCATTTGGCAGACATGAAACCAGGTGGAAATTATGTTATGAATTCTTTAGATAAAATCGGGGGAATTCCATTTGTGTTAAAAAAATTATTAGATAAAGGACTGTTAAATGAAAACTGTTTAACTGCTACTGGAAAAACAATTAAGGAGAATTTAGATGCGATAAGTTTTCCTGCATCTGATCAACACATTGTAAGATCAGTTGAAAACCCTCTTCATTCAGTAGGTACTGCAGTAGTTCTAAAAGGTAGTTTGGCACCAGAAGGTGCAGTAATAAAAACAGCAGGTGTTGAAATGACAAAGTTTACTGGAAAAGCACGTGTTTTTGATAGAGAAGAATATGCCTTTGATGCAGTAGCCAGAGGAGATATCGATGAAGGTCAAGTTGTAGTAATTAGATATGAAGGACCAAAGGGAGGTCCAGGAATGAGAGAAATGTTAGCCACAACTGCAGCACTAGTAGGTCAAGGATTAGGGAAAAAAGTAGCCATGGTTACAGATGGACGATTCTCAGGAGGAACTAGAGGATTCATGGTAGGACACGTTGCACCAGAAGCATATGTTGGTGGACCAATCGCTTTGGTAAAAGATGGTGATGAGATTACAATAGATACAGAAACCAACAAAATTGATCTTCACGTGTCATCTGAAGAACTAGCATCAAGAAAAAATCAATGGAGTCCTCCAAAACCAAACTACACTACAGGAGCTTTAGCAAAATATGCAACACTGGTAGGATCAGCTGCTGAAGGCGCAATCACAAAACCAAATCTATAAAATCTCAACTAGTTTTTTAAAATCTAATTTAGTTTGTTCGGCCACATAAATTTTCAATAATGTTTTCCACGCCTTTTGAAAATTAGATGAAAATGTTTTAAACCCAGATACAGTAGATAACGAAATTTTGTTTTTAGGATTATACGTTACCTCATTTAGGGATATACAGTGTACCGTGTCATTTCTAACTTCAAAAAGTCTAGACATGTCTCGAGTGAATTCAGGATCAAAAACTTTCCAATCAAGAAAAGTTCTAATTTTTCTATTAATATGAACAAGGTTTAGCAAGTAAAGCAGTTCCGCACTATCAGTGTCATTAGAATGCTGTACAATTCTTAACCTTATTATTTCATCAAACAAAAATGCCATTTTTGAAAATGCAGATAAGACACTATCTCTATTTTTTGTAATGACTAGTTTTGAATTAAATCCATTTTTTAAAACACCATCATTAAGAAAATAATGTTTGTTTTTATCAATTAGATATAATCGAATTTTTAATGAAGATTTTTTCTTGGTTTTGACGTTCAAAAGAAATGTTGAAACACTCATGTGACAACAAAAAATTACGACCAATTAAGGATTTTGTAGATTTTCAACAAAAAAGATCAATTTGTTCACAAGCTTTATAGATCATCAGTCAAAAATAGTGTTAGAGATAACAGGAAAAATAACAAATTATGATTATCGAATTACTGTTGTCTACTACAGGTTTACTCAAAATAATATCTTTAGCCACATATTAGAAATAAAAAAGAAAAAAAGAACTAGGAGTTCTTCCTAAGATCTCCGCATATTCCAGGTGTAGAGCCATCAGCTTGACATTCTGGTGCGAATTCTTCAGTGATTGTTATCTTTCTATTACCATTTCCATTGTTTTCTTGAGATAGTATGAATTTCACCCAAGATTCATCGTTGGTATCATCACCATCAACAAATGCATTTGCTGGATTCCATTTGTGTACTAGAAAATAGGTGTCATTTGGAAGACCAGTGATATCTATTTCATTACCTTCAACGGATTGATGGTATTGATCAGCCCAACCTGGTTGAATTCCTTGTAATCCTACTTCACAATCCCAATAGATTCTTTGAGATGTTGGGGATTCATCACCATTGTATTTGAATACGTTAGTAATACAAAATCCAACTTTAATTGATGCAGTCTCTCCATTATCGCCAACTGCGATATCTCCGGGAACACCATTGTTATCAACGCGTACAGAGAATTCACCAATATCATTAATGTGCCAATGGTTATGTGTCTCATGGAAAATAAATTCACTTACAGTTTGATGCCAAATATTTTGGTCAGTTAAACCAAAGTTGCCTTCATCATCGTAAAGATTTTGGAAAGCATCTTGTGTTTCACCTTCATTAGCATTTGGATCTGGGAATAGTGGTTCATATTCCAAAGTTCCTGGACCGATATTAGCCCATACATTTGTAAATCTCAAAGATTCATTTTGTTGTTGATTATGAATATTGAGATGTTTAGGAACACCAGGAGTTACATCAGGTAACAATGCATTATCAGGTACATTTTGTGGTTCTGCAATAATATCAGAACCCAAAGGACCAGTTAACATGAATCCAATTGCAACTATCACAGGTAACATAATCAGAGATTTTCGAAAGATGTTTTGTGTATATGTCATTATATGAAGCAATTTGATATGATATTTAATAATTTAGGATATTGATAAATTAATCACAATTCAATTACTTGGAAATTATTCTGAATAAATAATAAACAATGTGTTTTAAAACACACATTAATAATATTAAAAAATATTATTTTCATAAATAATGTCTGAAAATACTATGAAACGCTCTAGATTTGTGGCATTTTGGATAATTGGGTTAAGTATCAATTTAGGATTAATTTTAGGATTATACTATGCAGAAAGTACTATTGGAATTAATGATTTTTCAGATAATATATCACTCCCACTTTACACCATCATTCCAGGGGCCCTGGTAATATTAGGAATTTGGGCAATAACAGTATCTGATAAAATTAAAGAAATCCAAAAAAAATCATTAATACTTTTAGTAATATCGTTTACACTTTGGTTTGCAGCAGAGCAAACTTGGAATTTGTATGAACATGTTTTAGACATTGATCCATACCCATCAATTGCAGACTTATTTTATCTAGCAGCTCCAATAACGATGTTTTTTTCCCTAATATTATTTTTGAAACCATTTAAAAAACAAATTTCAAAAAAAATTATAGTTTTTGCAAGTACGATATCTATAATTATTTTAATTCCAACACTAATTGCAACATACACATTTGGAATAGAGGATAATTTCTTTGAGATTTTAGTTGCATTACTTTATCCAATTGTGGATTCAATATTATTAATTCCTGCAATTGTTGCAATTTCATTTACAATATTAAATAAAAGAAGTTTGTTTTGGATTGTAATTTTAATTGGAATACTAGTATTGGTTGCTGCAGATGTTATTTTCTTATTTGCCATAATTGATGATACATATACTGATGGTCACCCCGTAGATATTTTATTTATCAGTAGTTATACGGTGTGGGCGTTTACAATGTATTATCTTGTTAATAATTCCAAAAGTAGTAATCTAGAAAGGATAGACCCAGTACAAAATAAAAAATATCAAACCAAAAAATTTGAAAAATATGGCGTAATAATTACTATAATTATAATCAACATTATGGTGGGAATAATTTTAATCAGTATGAATTATTATTTAGAAATTAATCCTGAAGAAAATATCACAACATATTTTTCATGGACGTTAATCATGCTGGTAGTTCTTTTCTCTAGTTTTATAATAGTCCTAAATTCGAAATTAAATTTTACACTTCAAAAAAGAACCAGAGCATTAGAAGAAACAACAGAAAATCTCATCAAAGCAGAGCGTTTTTCTGCAATAGGTACCTTAGCCTCAAGATTAGCTCATGATTTAAGAAATCCTCTAGGCATAATTATGACAAGTAATTCAATGATTAAAAGAAAATCTACAGATGCACAAATTTTGAAAAATACAAAATTTATTTCCAGATCAGTAGATAGAATGGAGCATCAAATTAACAATGTATTAGATTTTGTAAGAGTACACCCAATAAAGATAGAAAATATTTCAATTCAAGAATTGGTAAATGAGTCTTTAAAGAATATGACAATTTCAGAAGGAATAGTAATCATAAAACCACAAAATGATCTAAAAATACACTGTGATAAAGAACAATTTTTAATCGTTCTATATAACATAATATTAAATGCAATTCAAAAATTAGAAGGAACCGGGAAAATAACAATAGTTTGTGAATCAAATGACAATCAAAATATCATAAAAATTCAAGATACAGGAGAAGCAATACCTAAAAACCTAATGGAAAAAATATTTGAGCCATTATTTACGACAAAACATCAAGGAACGGGATTAGGTTTGGCAAGTTGTAAACAAATCATAAAAGAACACAAAGGTACAATATATGTTGAAAATAATCCTACAACATTCATAATTAAAATTCCAAAAGAGATGAAAATATGACACAAATAATTATTATTGATGATGAAGTAGATTTTACTGAAATTTTAAAAGATTATTGTGAAATGAGTGATATTGAAGTTGTAGGAATAGGACATAATGGTCAAGATGCCATAAATCTTTGTAAAGATCATTCACCTGATTTTATGTTACTTGATTTATCCATGCCACAATTTGATGGGTTTTATGCATTAGAAAATATTAGAAAATGGAACAACACAATCAAAATAATTGTTTTAACAGGGCTACTTACAGAATCCAGTGTAAAGAATCTAGATCAATATGAAATATTTGCAACATTAATCAAACCAGTCGACCCAGATGAAATAATTAAAAAAATTAAAAATACATAAATCAAAAAATTATGATTATTTTGGATAAAGCAGGCTCAACATAGTTCATCCATGCCTAAAACATCATGGTATGCCTTTGGAATCATCTGCTGAGCCTTGAAAAAGACATTATTTGCAGCAGTATCTAAAACATATGTTTTTGCCCAATCATCTTCACTCCGAATAGAACGTCCAAATCCCTGTAACAATTTTGTTAAAGTTTGAGAGGTATACCATAAAGGGAATTTAGCCATTTTTGCTTTGGTTCTTTTTTCTGTGTAGTTAGGATAAGGAACTTTTGCAATAATTTGGAATCTAGATAAATCATCTTTAAGATCAACGCCTTCCCAAAGAGATGAAGAAAGCAATACACCAGTAGGATCAGATGCATGTTCAGTGATCACCTCATCTTGAGTCTTATCATCTTTATTTTTACTATGACAAATTCTAATACGTCTAGTATTTTTTGGTGACAAGTATCGAAGAATTTTTTGACATCTAGGGATAGATGAAGTTAAAATTAATCCTCGTTCAGTTGAATGTTCATCTAAAATTCTATCAATTGTTCTTATTACTTCAATCTCATCATCTTCAGTAGAACCATAACTGAGTCGTTTAATGTTTAACAAATCAATGGTTCTATGGTTTATTGGGAATGGTGATTTTGGAGTATCAACAAATGCAACATCATCTTTTTTTAATCCCATATTATCACAAAAATTTTGTTTATCAATTGTTGCAGACATGAAAATTTGGTATTCAGTTTCAAAAAAACTATTTGCAAATTTAGAAACATCTATGGGTTTTACTGAAATAGTTCTAAAATTACCATTCAGATCTTTTACAGGATCATTAACTACAAAATTATCTTTGTCAGTTGCAATATCAATTTTTGCTTGAGCTGCTTTATCATAACGTCGTTCTAATTTTGAAATCAATTCATAATCTGGGTCATTTTTGAATATTGCACTCTCTTTGATGTTTTTGATTTTATCGGCATAAGAATACGCAATATCATCAGTTAGTTTAATCATAGAATCTAAATCAGTGAAATCATATTTCTCAGAATTAAGATTACATTCATCTACCTGACCAGCAAAAATATCAAATCCAACAAATTGAATTATTTGGTCCTCAATTTTATGGGCCTCATCAAAAACAGAAACTTTTCTATCAAGATAATCTTCAAAAAGTTTTTTGTTAAATTTCATAATTTGGAAAAACGCATGATAATTCCACAAAGAGTGTTTTGATACAAGAGCATCATATTTTTGAAGATAATAGTGACAAGATTGAGAGTCAATTGTATTATCTTCAACTTTTTTTATTGTGGGTTTGAATTTGCATACTTCAACTATTTCTTTTCCATTTTTACTGATTCTTTCTTGACATACGCCCTTATCGCATGTTAATCCCCATCTCATTGCCCGCCTATCATTGTCAACTTTTTCTGAAGACATTAATTTTAGACAAGGAAAATTTTGCTTTCCTTTAACAGGTTTTAGAAAAGGAATATCTTTGATGTATTGATCCTGTAAGTGTTTTGAGGCAGTTACAGTAAAAGAACTGTCAAAATATTTAGAAATAGTTGCACCTACAAGTGATTTTCCCACACCCGTAGGCGCACATAAAATAATTTTTTTAAATCCGGAATTTAATTTTTCTTCAATTTCCCCAATAATTTCTTTTTGAATAGATCTAGGACTAAATTGACTAGGAAAGTTTTCTAAAAGAGACAGAGTTAACCTTATTTTTTCTCAATATTAAAAGGATGGAGGTTCTAATAATATAAAAAATGTGTAATCTAGTTTAATATCTAGTACATTCACAATAGATCATGGAATTATTAGAAGATAAAATGAGAGTGTGGTTAGATAGTGCAAAATTTGTAAAACCACTTTCAGGAGTATACGTTCTATATACAAGAAATAAAGATCCAATATACATTGGTGAGACATCAAATTTAGAAAAAACATTTACAAAATATGTTGATGAGTCTTTTGAAGAAAATGAATGTATGAAAAAAACTCAATTCTATCAAAGAGAGTTCATTGAGAATCCAAAAGATCGACAATTACAATTAATTGAAGAGTTCAAAAATGAGACTGGAAATACACCTGTCTGTAACTCTGAACTCGAAATAAAGACAATTTAGAGTTCAGTGCATTGCAGTGAAAACTGATTTTATTAATATCTAAAAAAGAATTTTCTAAACATGTCAAACGCATTAGTATACATAGGAATTGCAGTAGGCGTAGCTGCAATGGCAGGAGCTATTGCTTACGGTACAGCAAATCAAGCAAACTACGTCCCAGAAGACGCAATATTATCCCAAGCAGCAGAAGAAGGATTACTTCCAAAAACAGGTGGTCTAGGTGCTGATTTGAATAAGGAACAATGGCACGAAGATCCTTATGCAGATGAAGCAGCAAAAATTAGAGCTGAATGGGAAAAGAATAACGGTCAATAATCTGATTTAGATTATTTTCTATTTTATTTTTATTTTAAAAAGATAAAACACAGATACATGTATTATTGAAAAAATCATAATTTTTTGAAAAATACGAGGAAATGTTGGAGAAAGGGATTAATTCAAGATATGCGTATAAGAATAATGCATCAGTGTTATTATTGTGAACAAATATTTGATTCAAAAGAAGACTTGTTTGAACATGTAGAAATTCACTCAGACATGGAAAGAAATAAAGAAATTATGGATAGAAAAAAACAGGCAGATAAAAGAAACAATACTAATTAAAAAAAATAGAGTAAATGTCAAAATTTATCAAATTCTGGTAGGGATATAACAATTCAGATAGAAAGTCATATGGATTGGGTTGAGGCATTATTAAGAAAATCGTGTGATAAAACACTAACAAAAAGCGAAGTACTTCATAGTCTATTTCACATGATTGAGATTAATGAAAATACCATGAATCATATTCAAAATGACAAAAATGATTTTGGTCCAGAGTTAGAAGAATTAAAACAGACAGAAATTAAAGATTTAGACTTTCATTTAAAATATTATCGAGGATTGGTAAATTATATCAACTCAGTTCCAGAAAGTAAAATCATTGAACATAAAATATAATAATTTACAATCTCAATTTATTAAAAATTAAGTGGTACTCTAATTTTTTTTCAAAATTTTGGCCAAAATTAGTATCTTCGTCATATTTTTGACGTTGTGTGTCTAATAATTTTTCTAATATTTCAATTTCTGATGCAATCATTTTACCAGAATCTTCTTTTGCAAATTGTTTTCTTTGATCTTCATTTTTACCTCTAGTAAGAAATTCTTTTTTATAAAATTTATTTTGTAATTTTTCTAGATTTTCATTTTTTGTTAATTCTGCCAAATCAAAATGCCCTTGCTCATGCTTTAACAGATCATTAGTGGCATGAGCATTTCGAACAGATGACAATAAAGGGTAAAATTCTACAAACAGTGCAATGTTTTCTATTAAAAATACAATTTGATCATCAATAGTATCAGAATTTACAGTCCAAGTGAAACGATATTTTATTGTACTGTGAGAGTCTTCAAAAAGTGCAGGGTTGTGCTCTGCTTTAAAATCAGACCATTTAAGAAAATGATCAG
>Ga0233443_1002841_pt1 | contig 12743 bp, 6 predicted proteins | sample SI_123_September_2_FD_182784 | JGI IMG/M metagenome (GOLD analysis project Ga0233443, IMG submission 182784) | Seawater microbial communities from Saanich Inlet, British Columbia, Canada - SI_123_September2016_200_MG | ecosystem: Environmental > Aquatic > Marine > Inlet | place: Canada: British... | reverse complement strand
TTGATAGTGATTACAGAATCACAACCACCCGAGTTTGGTATGATATCCTGGTAGGTTCCGGGTGAGGTATAAACAGCTCCGGAAGGTGCTGTATAACTGTTACAGCTTGAAACATTAATGGAACTGGAGGTATTACCTGTCAATGGATAACCGCTAATCCAGTTAGAGGAAGTCCCCGACAACTGAAAACCATTCAATGTTCCGGTATAATTACCAACGCTGCTACTGGTGGTAGTAATTCCTGTGTTGATACCACCTGCAACTCCATTATTCAATTTATAGTAAGCAACCAGGCCCGCAGGCGCATTACAGATTTCAGTATTGGCTACTGCTGCAATTTGTGATAATGTTTTTGCATAATTATATACCCTTACTTCATCGATAGTACCGTCAAAATACTTCACATCATCGATTCTTCGTCCTATTTGCATGGGTATAGATGATCCGGTTGACTGGACTGTGCTTATATTTCCGGCAACATCGAGTACTCCATCAACATACAAGGAATACTTATGCGTGGATATTGGATTATATACTACGGCAACGTAATGCCATTGCCCGTCGTTAACAGCAATACTTCCGCTCAAGCCGCCTCCGCTAAGTTCAATACGAAGAGCATTACCCCACAACACGTTAAATGTGAATCTTTGTCCGGTAGCAAATGTTCCCCAGTCAACTATCACATTTTGTTCTCCCCCGGTAGTTGGAACACAATTAGCGGTAGTTTTTATATAAGCTTCAATGGTCCTCGCCGAAGTACCTGAAATTCCAGGATGAGTGGTAGACACATAGTCGTTAAGGCCATCGAAATCAAGGGCATTTTGAGCAACAAGGAGGAAGGATGATGAAATAGAAATGAACAGGGAAAGACTTAGAATTCGGAATTTCATACTAAAACAGTTGAGGGTGTACACTTAAATCTACTCAAATATATAAATTTATGATTAGAACTGGTGGCACCACTTAAGTGGTGCCACCAGTTCTAATCATAAATACCAAATTCTGCTTTTTATTAAGCAGTCAGATATCAGATTTTCATTCAATTAGGTGTTGAAATTTTTATTAAATTGAACAATACTTTCAGAGAACCTCTATTGATGTTAAAAATGTCGAATGACCCATAATTATTATTTTATGAAAATTGCTGCAACGATTCTCCTGTTACTTACATTAGTATCCACTTTGATGGCACAACTGCCGGGCTATGTTTCCCCTCAAAACCTTACTGCATGGTATTCCTTTAGTGGTAATTCAAATGATTTAAGTGGTAATAATAATCACTTAACCAACTCAGGGGCAGTTTTGACTACTGACAGAAATGGAATTTCAAACTCTGCCTATTCATTTGACGGTGTTAATGACTATTTAGGAATTTCTGCACCCGCTTTTCAGATGGGTGAGGATTCTTCATTTACGGTATCTTTTTGGATAAGAAAAAGCAGCAGTTCATTTGGTATGCCCTATTGGCACGGTTTAACAATTGGCCAGGGTGGTGGTGGAAAATTCATCCATATCATGCAGATAGGATCTACTAACGCCGTTAACTGGGGCACAAACAAACAAGGATCAGCTTGGGTATGGACCACATCAAGCAGTACATTAAACACTTGGGAGCATTGGGCCGGAGTTTACGACAACGGAGCTATGACCCTGTATAAAGATGGTATTCAGGTTGCCACAAATACGTACTCCTATAGTAATGCAACTACAGCTACAATGCCTTTCTATATTGGGGCCAATATCGTGAACAGCAATACTTTTTTCAATGGTAAAATTGATGATTTTGGAATCTGGCACAGAGCATTATCAGCTGCTGAAATTTCCAGCTTGTCTAGCCCTTGCTCAACTGTTATTGGTGGAACCGAGACAGTAACTGCCTGTGATAGTTATGCTTCTCAGTCAGGAATCATCTATACTTCAACGGGTATATACTCAGATACAATTCCAAGCTCTGCGGGCTGTGACTCCGTTATAACTCTGGATCTTACCATCAACCAATCGGTGTCAAGCAGCATTACCGTATCCGATTGCAGCAGTTATACATCACCATCAGGCAATATTTATACAAATGCCGGAATTTATACAGATATAATTCCGAGCTCAGCAGGATGTGATTCAATTATTACAATTGACTTATCACTTAACAGCACCAGCAGTTCAATTGTAGCTTCGGAGTGCCTTAGTTATACAGCTCCGTCGGGAGCTGTTTTTACAAGCACGGGCATTTATACCGATACAATACTAAATGCTGTGGGCTGTGACTCCATTATTACGATCGACCTGACTATTGACCAGATCAGTTTAAATTATGTGAGTATTTCTCAATGTTATAGTTACACTACACCATCTGGCACTATTTTGACAAGTTCCGGCATCTATGCCGATACCATTCCCGGTGCTTCGAACTGTGACTCAGTGTACATCATTGACCTTACTATCAACAATCAATCAAGCAGTTCTATCAGTATCTCAGAATGCGACTCATATACTTCTTCTTCTGGAAATATCTATACTGTGACAGGTCTTTATACCGACACCATTCCAAACTCAGCGGGCTGTGATTCTGTTATCACAATTAACCTAAGCATTGGAGCAACAACTTCCAGCAGCATAAGCGCATCGGCATGTAATGCTTATACTTCACCCTCTGGCAACGTATATACCTCATCAGGTAATTATACCGATATCATAACAAATTCGGCTGGATGTGACTCAATCATTTCTATAGACCTCTCAATAAATAATACATCGGCTTCTATTGCTGCGTCCGAGTGTTCAAGCTACACATCTCCGTCAGGGATGGTGTTAACCAACACTGGAGTTTATCTGGATACGATTCCAAACTCAGCTGGCTGCGATTCGATTATAAGCATTGATCTAAGCATCATGCAAACATCAGCAAGTATAAGTGCAGCAGCTTGTTATTCTTATAACTCCCCCTCTGGAAATACCTTTACATCACCCGGAACATATCAGGACACCATTCCAAATGCAGCAGGTTGTGATTCTGTGATTACCATTTATCTGACAATCAATACCAGTACATTTAGCACAATAAGTACGTCATCCTGCGAATACTATTTTGCACCATCCGGAACAATTTTTTTTACCAGTGGAAGCTATCTCGATACCATTCCTAATGCAGCAGGTTGTGATTCTGTAATTAGTCTGGACCTTACCATTAATCAAGCCACAACAAGTATGATTAATACTTCAGCCTGTGGATCATATATATCTCCTTCCGGAAATCTTTATACCACATCCGGGACCTATGTTGATACAATCCCAAATGCAGCAGGCTGTGATTCTATAATAAATACATACCTCACAATTAACGAGTCAACTTCCAGTGTGCTTGTTTTATCTGAATGTGAGAGCTATCTCTCTCCAGCTGGAAATACTTACACTTCGTCCGGAATCTATTTAGAAACAATTGCAAATTCTAATGGTTGTGATTCACTCATTACCATCGAGCTCACCTTACTTGAAACATCAGGTTCCATCAATGTCATAGCGTGTGATAGTTATTTTTCTCCAGCCGGGAATACATTTACTTCATCCGGTACATATGTGGACACTATACCTAATTCGCTGGGATGCGACTCCATTATTACGATTGATCTGACGATTAGCACCGCTACCATGAGTTCCATAAATGCAGTAGCTTGCGATCATTATGTGGCACCTTCCGGTTCAATATTTAGTATATCCGGGACTCATCTCGACACAATACCTAATTCCTTTGGATGCGATTCAGTAATTACAATCAATCTAAGTATTATTGGCGTTACCTCAAGTCTGATAGATACCGTTGCATGCGGCTCTTTTATTGCTCCTTCCGGAAATGTAATTAATTTCTCGGGAACCTATCTTGATACAATTCCAAATTATGCTGGCTGCGATTCAATAATGACTATTCATCTTACCATTGGTTTCAGTTCGACAAGTACCTTAAATGTTACAGCATGTAATAGCTATCTATCCCCAGCCGGTCATATCTATAATGAAAGTGGAGTTTTTGTTGATTCGATTCAAACTCAATTAGCTTGCGATTCCATTATAACCATTAACCTAACCATTGACACATTAGATCTTGATATTACTCAGAATGGTAATATATTGACATCCAATCAGCCTGGCGCCATATATCAATGGTTGGATTGTAATGAGAATTTTACATCTATAGCAGGTTCAACATCAATGACTTATAATATTACACAAAACGGCAGCTATGCTATAGAAATAAGTCATGGAATCTGTACAGATACAACAGATTGTTTTGAAGTCACTGATTACGGAATTGACAATAAGAAGCTGCAAAGCATCCTGATTTATCCTAATCCTCTTAAGGATGAACTGAATATTGACTTTCCATTCTTGAAGCAATATCCACTTCAGATAATCATTTATAATGAACTGGGTATAGAAGTTTACAGGAAGACAGGTTTACATGTTGAAAACAACGATGGTATTGTGTATATAAGAGGATTGGATTTAAGTAATGGTGCCTATTTTGTAAAACTTCAGTCGGGCGAAATAGTCATAACACATTCAATCATAGTTCTGAAGGAATAACTGTATTAATCTAAAGTCAGCAGGCAGGTGATTGTTCTCCATGTTAAATGGAATCGCAAGCATTAACCTGTGGAAATAACTGCTTAAGCGATATTACTTACAAGTCTGACAAGCAAGGAACTTGAAATCATTATACTCTACTTGTATATTCGGTAAGCTCACCGACCTATGTGAATTTGCCCATCCAAAACATATCGTAAAAAATAAACCGCCTCAAATGAGGCAGTTTATGGAGTTTAGGTTAGAATAACTCCAACAAGCTATTTAATGCTCATTGGTTTTATTGAGGTAAATTTATCAGTATAGAGTTTGTAATAGTAATTACCAGCTTCCGAACTACTTCCATCAAAATCAGTCGTGTCTGATCCTGCTGATCTTGTTTCTGATAAAAGTTCAGTAATCAACTCACCTAATAAGTTATAAATTGCAATGATAACATGACTTTCCTCTGGAAGGTAGAACGGTACTCTCGTTATATCTGACTAAGGATTCGGTATGTTCTGCCCAGAGATGAACTCATTTATTTCAACACTCAGATACATCTCTTCTATAATACTAATTCCATTAGAAACATACTCATCAGAACCTTGCTTCCAGGATTTTACCATTATGGCATCTTCCATCCCTTTTGACTGATGCCATATACTAAGGCTTATAAGCATTCCTTCTAATCCTTTATAAACAGCACTTCCGATGAGCTGGTTCGCTCCGTTAAAAGCTGCTATTTCATCGCCATATTCGGGTTCAATATTTCAGGCACTATGAGGAATACCGATTGTCATCTTATCACCTGTTGGTTCAGAACTAGCATAATACACCGATGATTTATTGGAATATTCATATTTAGCCAGATTATTTATTGAATTAGCCGGATAGAGGAAGCCTGGAGCAGCATTATTCATTTATACCTGATATCCTTTCCCAAGTACCATTTAAGCAATTGTGTTCAAGCCATAGAACTGTCAGAATATTTGACCAGCACCATTCTTAGCTATCTCAAGAGATCCGCTTGTATAAATTAGCAGCAGTTATTGGAGCCATCAGGGTAACCATATCACCAGGTGAGGTTCTAAGATAAGTGATGATACTCCAGCCAACAGGTATGTTGAATGGTGCAGTTTCAGGTACCAATTGAATTCCAGTCACACCAAAAGTAACAGGTGTATTACCATTTATTTTCACCTGACAACCTTCTCCTACAACCACATTACCAATAATGTAAACCATAGAAAGGCTGCATAAAATGCAAGAAACAACATACTTCTGCGCAAGAACGACAGATTTTATTGGAAGAGTGAGTCCTGCTCCATTGCATTTCAGCGGATGCATGTTAATGTGAGTGTGAGTGCGAGTATTGAGAATCAGAAAGGAGAGTACTCGCTTTTGCTCTCACTCTCACTCTCATTCTGATTAAGTACCCAGAGCCGGGGTCGAACCGGCACGTCCTTGCGGACACTGGTGTTTGAGACCAGCGCGTCTACCAATTCCGCCATCTGGGCATTTGGTACTTTTTATTACTTTCTAAAGACCTCATTTTGAAGCAAAACCTTTTGCTTCGTTCCTGGATGGCGGGCTTTCCTTTGTCAGGTCCGCCATCTGGGCATTTGGTACTTTTTATTACTTTCTAAAGACCTCATTTTGAAGCAAAACCTTTTGCTTCGTTCCTGGATGGCGGGCTTTCCTTCGTCAGGTCCGCCATCTGGGCATTTGGTACTTTTTATTACTTTCTAAAGACCTCGTTTAAGGCGGGCAAAAATAAATATTAGTTCTGATTCAACAAAATATAGAGACACTTAGTTTCGCACCAATACCCGAAAAGTATGGTCAAAATCATTCTTTTCATTAGCGGCTACAAATTCCTCCTCTTCAACAGTCCATTCCGACCTTTCGATTTCAGGAAAGAAAGTGTCGGCCTCAAAGCTTTTGTGTACACTGGTGAGATATAGTTTCTGTGCAAGAGGTAAAAACTGCTTATACACCATTCCTCCACCAATGATGAAGTTCTCCTTGTTACTGTCCATCTTTTCTATGGCTTCTTCCAATGAATAAGCCATGGTACAACCTGAAATAAGCTCACCGGCCTGATCAGTTATCACCATGTTCTCTCTGTTCGGTAATGCTCCTTTGGGAAGCGACTCATAGGTCCTTTTTCCCATGACAATTACATTGCCTGTTGTCAATTTTCTGAATCGCTTCAGATCATCAGAAATATGCCACAATAAGTCATTATTTAATCCTATGGCATAATTTTCTGCAATGGCTACTATGATTGATATTTTCTTCATGCTATACTGATATTGCTCCTTTAATATGTGAATGTGCTTCGTATCCTTCTATATTGAAATCCTTAAACCTGAAATCAAAAAGATTCTTCACTTCCTTATTCATCTTTAGCGCAGGAAGCTTCATTGGCTTTCGGGTCAACTGCAATTTTACCTGTTCAATATGGTTCAGATAAATATGAGCATCACCCAATGTGTGAATAAAGTCTCCAACCTGCAATCCTGTCACCTGGGCCATCATGTGCAATAGATAGGAATAAGAGGCTATATTAAAAGGTACACCCAGAAATATATCAGCACTTCGCTGATACAGCTGACAGGATAGCTTCCCATCTGCCACATAAAACTGAAACAAAATATGACACGGCGGTAAAGCCATGTGGTTTAATTCTCCAACATTCCACGCACTGATAATATGTCTCCTGGAATCGGGATCTTGCCTGATGGATTCAATTACATTACTAATCTGATCGACATGCCGCCCATTTGCAGAAGGCCATGATCGCCACTGATAACCATAGATAGGCCCCAAGTTACCATCCTCATCTGCCCAGTCATTCCATATCTTCACATTATTGTCAGCCAGATATTTAATATTGGTATCACCTGTCAGGAACCATAATAACTCATGAAGGATTGATTTAATATGAAGTTTCTTGGTGGTCAGTAATGGAAAACCTTCTTCCAGATTAAAACGCATCTGGTAACCAAAAACACTCCTTGTCCCGGTTCCGGTTCTGTCTCGTTTCTCAGTTCCACGGGCTAATACATGATCAAGTAAACTCAGGTATTGTTGCATTCATTCTCCTTATAAGCGCTCAAAATTAAGATATACAATCAACTTAAATAAATTCATTCCAACCTAAGTTTCAGAAGTAATTAACATTTTATTCGACTCCGTGTCATATTCATTTAGAATTACTGAAAAATTGTTTTATTTTAGAGCTTCCGGAAATAGATTTACAGGCAGGGAAAATCATGTTTTATAACACTAACGAAAAAAGACTTATTTTACTAATCCCGTGCAACCATTAAATTCAAAACGTAGTCAGAGAGATACTAAATACGCATGCAATCGGTAGAGCAGATAATTAAGAAATGCATCAAAAACGACAGGAAAGCGCAGAGAAAGCTTTACGACAGATACGCATCAGTATTACTGGGTATATGCTATCGATATATGCATGATAAGCAGGCTGCAGAAGATGTATTGCAGGAAGCGTTCGTTAAAATATTTAAGAATTTAAAACAATATGAGGGAAAAGGATCATTCGAAGGTTGGTTGAAACGAATTGCCGTTAACACATCGATTTCTCATATTAGAAAGAATAAAAAACATGATTTCAACCAGGATATTACAGAAATTCAAGAATCAAAATTGAGCGATTACTCAACAGAGGATGCAGAATTTACACACGACGAACTGTTAAAAGTAATTCAGGCATTGCCGCTTGGCTATCGTACGATCTTTAACATGTTTGCAATTGAAGGATACAAACACCGGGAAATAGCCGAAATGCTGGAAATAGATATCAGCACTTCGAAGTCCCAGTTTTCAAGAGCAAGGAAATTAATCCAGGAAAAACTGGAAGAAATTGGAAAAATTAGAAATTAAAGCGTGAAGCTTAACCAGATATGAAGGAAGATAATATTAATAAGATGTTCAGGGATGAATTTACCGACTTTAAGGTGAAGCCGGCGGATTCTGTGTGGGTTGGATTGAGTAAAAAATTATGGTGGATTAAGTTTTGGAAGTTCAGTTTTAGAACGGTTAACATTTATTCCGCAATTTTACTTTTACTCTTGTTTGGAGGAAGTCTGTATGCTATATTTAACCTTACGGATCATGATACAAGCTCATTTACTACTAAAGAAATAACAAAATCGAATCAGGATTCTCAATCAGAATCAATAAAATCAAAGAACAATCAAACGGATAGCAAATCTGAAATTGAAGTCAATGAAAAACCATCAGGTTTATTAAGTTCCAATACAGGCAACAGCGAAGAATTGATAAAAAATGACGCTACCGGTTTTGAGAATGAAGAGGACGTAATAACAGAAACCAGTGAGAGACCTGCTCCATCACAGTCAGATGAACCTTATGTAGCCGGTAAAACTGAAAATTCCGAAATTATATCTGATAAGATTGATGATGTAAATGTGAAAGATGAGAAGGAGCCTGGCCAAACTATTACAGAAACGCCTGAGAAAATTACTGAAATCGAATCGCTTGCCATTGCCAATGAAAAGACAGATGTTAAGCAATCTGATCAGTCTGAACCAGACAAAGCAATCACTTCTGATGGGAAGGAACCATTAAAGAGCGAACAATCTGAAAGTGAAATAGAAACTGATATCACTTCTGACATTTTTGAGCAGATTGAAACAGCAATTGTATACGATACGATCAGGATTTTTGACACAATTCCGGTTTATGACACGATCTCTGTAATTAAGTCACCAAAGGTGGAAGAAAAAAAGACTAAGAAGAAATCATCCAGCTGGTCGCTGAATGTGTATTCAGGCCTGAACAATTCCGCATTTAAGTATTCATCAGATAAAGCTAAGATTAAAGAAGCTTCCAACTTTGCAACATCTCCTGGCTATGGATTCACCCTTGGAACAAAACTCGGATATCAAATTAATCGTATTGAATTGGAAGCAGGTATTGAGTACAATCAAATCAATGAATCATTCTCATTCTCAGCCGGTAATAGTGAGAGCCTGGGAGAGTTCTGGGTTTACAATCCGGGAGGAACCTTAACTATACATGACACCATCGACACAAAATTTGTATGGGACCCAATTGAGCAGATCTACATTGAAATTCCTGTATTAAGAGATTCGGTAGTGCAACTCTATGATTCAACGCTAATTAAAAACTTACAGACCGAATATACCAACAAATACAGTTATTTGAATATCCCTCTCATGTTTGGATATGATCTTTATAAGAGTACCGATATGCGAATCACAGCCAAAGTTGGAGGAACGATTGGTTTGAGAATGAATGCCAAAGGTAAATCACTTACAGTTAACAATAGCAATGACTTGTGGTTTACGAATCTTGATGACAGTTCAATACCTTTCATTAATATGAATTTCAACTGGCAGCTTGGAATTGGTTTCACATATAGATTGAATAAACATTACCGGTTTACACTTGATCCATATTACAGAAGAAGTACTTCTTCTCTTTACGAAAAGGATTATATTCTGGGATCAGAATTAGCACTTTTCGGGATTAATGCCGGAATTAAGTATAAATTTTAAGGGGTTGTTGATTTAAAATTGTAATTCAGAGACAGTTTATTACCGTTTTTAGAATCTTTCCCCTATTTTTATAATAAATTTGGGGTCATGAGATTTAGCTGGATAGCTAACTTAATATTAATTGCATTTTTTGTAGTTGGAAGTCATTCCATTGCAAACGCCTATGACCTCACATTCCATGGACAAGTCACCGGACTTTATCAAGGCCTCCCTGTTCCCAACCAATTAATTGAAATTGAATCCATAGATCCGGGATATCCTCTTTATGTGAGTACACAATCTAATATCACCGGTCACTATTCCATAACAGTACAATTTGTGAACGGTGCTATTGTACCCATGAGAATTAGCACACAGGATCCCTGCACTGAAGGTAAAACCTATGAAAAACAGGTAAATGCATTTGAACTTGCCGGTTCCATTCATGTACCCTTTTATGTTTGTGACTCTTTGTTGAATCTGGATTGCGAGGCTGATTTTTCATATTTACTGGACCCGTTGCTCTCAGGAACACCCAATGAAATTACAGCTGTGTTTTCCGATAGTTCAACTACTCAGGTCGGGAGCATTGTATCCTGGAACTGGACTTTCTCAAATGGGAACGGTTCATTGTTGCAGAATCCATCAACCAACTATCAAACCTATCCCGCCGCCATTTATAATGTTTGTTTAACCATTAGTACCGATTCAGGATGCATTGATACGCAATGCCTACCTTTAACCATTGCAGATACTGTTGGCAATACATCTGCCTGCGAGGCAGATTTCATTGTTCAGCAAAATGCTTCAAATCCACTCTTTCCGGAGTTTAATCATTATACATTTTCGAATATTTCCACAAGCTCCGGTACAATTATTAGCTATATATGGGATTTTGACGATGGAACAATTTCAACGGATCAGAATCCATCTCATATCTATTACAATCTTATACCGGATACTTTCAATGTGTGTCTTTTGATATTCACTAGCGATACCTGCTCTTCCAGTAAATGTCAAAAAGTTATTATCGAGGATTCTATTCCTCCTCCTGCATGTCAGGCATATTACTCTTATGTAGCTGATTCGATAGCAAACTTTGGTTTTGTTTTTTCTCAGCTTTCATCATCTGCTGATCCTATTATCTCATACGAATGGGATTTTGGTGATGGCACCGTATCGTTTCAACCAGATCCATCTCATCAATTTCCGGGTATGGGGGTATACGATGTTTGTTTGATGATTACAACAATGGATAGCTGTGAAAGCACCTACTGTGAAACCGTTTATGTAGACACAATTCCACCTATTGATTGCATAGCTAATTTTGAATATGGCATAGCCGGTACAGCAAATCAGGATCATTTTTTCGATCTTTCCGAGAGCCCCGGAGCAACTGTAACTCACTGGATTTGGGACTTTGGTGATGGTTCTTATTCACAGGATCAAAATCCAATACATGGTTTTCAGCTTACAGGTTATTACAATGTATGCCTAACCATATACACGGATAAGTGGTGTTCCAGTACTTACTGTAATACCATCTACTACGATGCCTCAATTCAATATTGTGAGACCAATTACAATTATCTCTATAACAATCCGGCTTCGTTCATGGATTTATCATTTTATGATGCCTCTCTATCAAGTACTATAGGCTGGTTTTGGAACTTTGGTGATGGTGCAAACTCTGCGATGCAGAATCCGAATCATATCTATACTGTACCCGGAATTTATGAAGTTTGTCTTGAGACAACCAACAGCGACAGTTGTGTCAGTAGTCATTGCAAATGGATTCAGGTGGACGATTCACTTTCATCGTCGGCTTGTCAGGCATCGTTTGTTTATGGTGGCATTGTTGGTGTGTTCGAACCGGGACATTTTAACGATCAGTCTTTTACAACCGGTAACATTACGGATTGGTACTGGGATTTTGGCGATGGTACATCATCAGTCAGTCAGAATCCACTTCATTATTTCAGTATGACCGGTTCCTACAACGTCTGCTTAACAATCACTACTGATGACTCATGTTCAAGCAGTTTCTGTGATACCATATATTTTGAAATAACTACACCTATTTGTGAGGCTTTTTTTAATGCAATTGACAAATCTACCATTCTGACGCCTTACTGCTATCTGTTCGAGGATGCTTCGGCAGCGAGTAATACTATTACCGGGTGGAATTGGTCATTTGGCGACAATAATTCAGACATCTTTCAACATCCGGATCATTGCTATTCCGAACTTGGTACTTATAATGTTTGTCTCGATATTATTACCATAGACGGATGCACGAGCAGCTACTGTAAACAGCTCAAGGTGAATCCACCGGACAGTTTATTTGATGTATCCGGTTTTGTATTTGGGAAAAGCTCAGTGCTTGCTAACACCTCCGTTTTACTACTTAGTAATTCAGGAGATATCTACAGCACAAGTACTGATATTAATGGATTCTACATCTTCAAGGATATTCTGATGGATACTTTTATTATCTATTCGGTTCCCGATCAGTTTGATTATCCTAATTATGCACCAAGCTATCATCCCAATATGCTTTTCTGGGAAAATGCCACAGAACTTATTGTAAATGAAGATAAATACAATCAAAATATTCATTTAAAATCCTTC
>Ga0233443_1002834_pt1 | contig 12762 bp, 4 predicted proteins | sample SI_123_September_2_FD_182784 | JGI IMG/M metagenome (GOLD analysis project Ga0233443, IMG submission 182784) | Seawater microbial communities from Saanich Inlet, British Columbia, Canada - SI_123_September2016_200_MG | ecosystem: Environmental > Aquatic > Marine > Inlet | place: Canada: British... | reverse complement strand
GGTTATTCTGGTATGGGAGTTCAGGTTTTTTCACCAGAAAACTACTATATTTCAACAGGTTAATCTATGCTCACCACCTGTTTTAATGCCCCCATGAATAATTCGGGTTAGCTTGGCGTTGGTAAAATTGAACTCAATGGCTCCGGTAGTGTTGGTACTGGAGATCAGGGTGAAATCAGTACCGATCGTGGCGAGTTCCTGAAGCGATACGTCCGCACTGGTGCTGATGGTGGTGCTGCCGTTTCCTGCCACCAGTGTGGAATTCCAGTCAAATACATCTGTGGTCGATCCCGTACCAACAGTGAAGTTCTGGATGACACTGGAATTGAATCCGGTATCGTTTTCAACATTGATTGTCTGACGCAATGAGGAACCAACAGAACTTCCAAGGTCCAGAAATTCAACATTGTTGATCGTGGCACCGCTGAGATTGATAGACGTGACACTGGTGCTGCCAAAGGAGATTGTATCAGAATCGTTGCCACCATTTATGTTTTCACCGGATACAAGATCTGAGTTGGTAAGAAGTTTGAAGATATCGTTGCCATCACCACCTTGCAGTGTGTCCGCACTGCCTCCGCCGATCAGTGTATCTGCGCCTCCGTTACCGGTCAGTGTATCGGCGAAGCTGGAGCCCGTTAATGTACGACCGTGGCTGTCATTGGCATCCGTAATCGAGACCCCTGATGAACCGAATTGCGTCGCTTCCAGTTCAGACACGTCGCTGGAAACAGAAGATACAGAACTCAGGCTCAAACTAGAGGATGAACTCTTCAACGTTTGGCCAGTAGCACCGCTTTCGGTTGTGATGTTGGTCAAGCCACTGAGAAACGAATTGCTTGCAACAAGGGTAGTTGAGGCTTCCTGGAAATTCAGCGTTTCAATGCCGGAGATCCCAATGGAGCCATTGCTGGTGCTGTTGAAGGTGAAGGTCTGGCCACTACTGCTGCCGGTTCCGAGCTGAACGGTGTCACCGGTCGATGTGTCATTGCTGCCACCGGAAATAACCTCTGAGATGGAGCCGGAAGACGTTTGCAATTCCGATTGTGAACCAATGATAAAAGTGTCGTCACCGCCGCCGCCGTTAAGTATATCTGATTCGTCGAAGCCCCGCAGCGTATCGTTGCCACTGCCGCCAAAAATATCATCCTCCAGGTCCGTGCCGTGAACGGTATCGTTGCCAGCCCCGGCAAAGATGATAGACCCCAGACCCGAGGTCACCGTATCCATATCAAAATTGAGGCTGCCATTTGTCAAATCAGCGGCAGAAGTACCATCGCCATCCAGGCGCAAGGTGTCGTTGCCAGAGGTGCCTGCCAGGATAAATCCAAAACCAGATTCGTGATCATCGAATTCAAGTCGCACACGGGATTCGTCACCATCGTCGGCAAAGATTTGTTCGATCGACGTCAGCGTAACCTGACCTGTAACCGTGGCGCTGCCATTGGCATAGGTTATGATTCTGGTCGAGCTATCATAAATCATTTGCATGTCATTGAGGCTGCGGAAAGTGATTTCGTCCGTGCCGAGGCCACCATTTACGGTGTCCGTGCCACCCAGCGACGATCCCTGGAACATATTGAACTGGGTGTTGCCGCTGCCGCCGATCAGGTTGTCATTGCCGGTTGTCGCCGTCAAAATCTCTGAGAATTCATCTGTCGTTTCCTCAAAAAAATCATCGTCAAAGAAGAAGAAATCGTCATCTCCAAAAAATTCACCGACAAACTGGAAATCGTTAAACAGGTCAAAGCCGAACTCTTCACCAAAAAGGTCGTCCTGGAAATCATCAAAGAAAAAGTCATCATCAAATCCGTGACCGAAGTCAGGACCAAAGTCAGGACCAAAATGATCATCCGGTCCAAAATCATCGTCCGGACCATGATCAAAATGGTAATTGCCGGACCCCGGTCCAAATGGATCCTGAGGCCCGAACGGTGAAAAGGGCTGCGGTCCATCCGGACCGTCGGGGCCGTCGGGTCCGTTGGCGTCGAAATTCAGTCCACCCTGGGGGCCAATAGCACCGGCGGCCTGACCGGCAGCGGCGAAGGCTTCGTCCATGGACTTGCCGTCTGCCAGGGCCTGGTCAAATGCGGCCTGGGCTTCGGCTTCGGCTTCGTCCTGCACTTCTGCCGGACCGTCTGGTCCAGGCTGGTCACCTGCCGCATCTTGCTGACCTGCCTGGCCACCGGCAGCAGCGACTTGTTCACCATCTCCTTCGCCTTCGCCCTCGCCTTCACCCTCTGTGGGCTGACCTTCACCATCCGCGGCTTGCTCGCCTTCGCCATCTGCAGCAGCATCACCGTCTGCATTTTCATCACCCTCGGCATCACTTTCCTGGCCGTCTCCTTCGGCGGCGGCTTGATCACCATCCTGGGCTGCATCGTCATCGTTATCCTGGCTACGCTCTTCCCGCGGTGGCGGAGGTGGCGGCATGGCGGCCCTGGCCTGACCATAAAGCTGGTTGGCCGCGGACGCAGGCAGAACAACGATCGGGCTGGGGGGCACAAAGGCGCTGGTGATCTGGGTGGTTTGCAGGGGCTGGTTCAACACTTGTGTACCAACGGCGTTGCTGACACTGATCTCGCCAACCTGCCCACCAGGGTCCGCCAGCAAGGTCACCGTGTTCGCCTGGCCTTCCTGGGCCGCGCGACCGGCGACAGATGTTCCCCGGATGCCGATGGTGACAACCGGTGTTTTGACGATCATGGCCTCGGAACCAGCCTTGGAAATTTCACCACTGACGAAGGAAAAAACACCCTGCACTACATTGAAGGCAGCATTGCCCGTGCCCGCCGCTGGATCAAAAATCAGCTCATCGACCACCATGCGACCGTCTTCACCCAGGGCAAAGGTTGTGTCATCGGCGAACAGAATACCAATACTGGCCCCGCCTTCGGTTTCAACGATATCACCCTGGAAAACCTTTTCGCCATTTGCTGCAGGTACCCTGTTGCCATCAACCCGCGTAAGGAAGGCTGAGCCCGAAACATTTTCGACCTGTCCGATGGAGGCCGACGCAGGTGCGGCACTGGCTTGCACAAACTGACCAGGTGCCATGGGGCCCGCCAGTCGCTGGGCAAGGTTTGCGCTGATGATACCGCCACCGTCCGATGTTGTCAGATCAGGCGGTGTTGAGGTCGTGAAATAATCCTGAACCAGAACGGACTGGCTGCCGTTTTCCAGCAAAAGGTCCGGTCCCTGGCGAATATAATCTGCCCGCAAGACAAAATCGCCACCGGGCACAGCCAGCGCACCAATGACGCCAGCGGCATCAATGACCAATGATTCAATTGTCGGGGGTGACTGGAAGCCATTTGCACCGGGAGGTCCGAATATCGCAGGAGACTGAAGCATCAGGCTCCTCCAACAAGTACTGGCAGATCACGGTACCAAACGGTCAACATCACAACCTCCTGACTAAAGGAGTAAAAGTGATGCCACGCGTTGACGGCTTCTATTTGCTCTTGATTACCAGATTGACTACACCGACGACATACCTCCCGCTAACCAACGAGCAAAGCGTCCGAACTTCGTAGCTTAAGCCCATATTGTAGCAGATATTGCAAATGAATGTGTTAATGCCGCCACCATGCGAAATTATTCGCTAAACATCTGAAATTCTAGATAATATTGACGTCGTCAATATTTGACACGCCCTCCAGAATAGCAACGACGCTTAGCTCATTGTCGAACTGGTCGTCATTGCTTGTTTCTTGATAACGCACAATCACAACATCGTCCGTCGTGCCGTTGCTGGCAGCAGAATTCTCATAAAACGCCATCAACATATCCGTGTTCGATGCCCCGGCAGTCAACCCCGATCCGGAGACAACACCTCCAGAGTTTTCCAGCTTTGGAAGAATTGCTGTGATAATGTCGTCCAGCGTCATGGTTTTGAAATCACCCGATATCTTGGCCTCGGTGAAATTAAACTCGGCAAACTCAATGCTGCTGCCTGTCAGATAAGATGCCGATACCTGGGCACTTTGGTCGCTGACCGTCAGGTCTGTCGCATCGGTAACGGAAGTACCGTTGCTGGAAACGACCGTTGTCTGCCAGTCAAAGATGTCAACTGTTCCGGTGTTACCCTGCTCGAACCCCTTAATGAACATCCCCGAAAGACTGGTATCAGATGTACCAAGAGAAGCATTGCTGTCGACAGATAGTGTCTGCCGAACACCATTACCATCTGCAAGTGTCAGATGGTCTATGAAGGTAATTCCGACCCCTGTCAGATCGATATCTCCATTGCCGGAGATCAAATCACCGGTGCCGGACGTGCCGACAATGCTCATGCCGTTGAAAACTGTCGTGTCGTCAATTGTCAGGGTCTGCACGGTACCGGATTGGGATAAGGACAAACTGGAAATATCGGTAAAGGTGGCACCTGATGCATCCACGTTACCGCTGCTCAAGGACAGGACTTCATTGCCGCCCCCGGATGTGCCGGTGTAATTATCCATGGAGAAGCTTTGGGCGATCCCGGTAACTGTTGTGCTGTCGGCAAGTTTCAGGGTATCGACTCCGGTGATATTGATACTGCTGATGTTGGCCGAATCTGTCAGGCTGAGGATATCATTGGTGCCATCGGCAGAAATTGACGAAATGCCGGAAAGCTTGGACGAACTGGCGGTCAGGGTGACACCGCTGGCGGCACCGGCTTCCAGAACAAAAGCTTCCAGTGAAGACAGACTGACGGACGTCACATCAATTGCTGTTACCGATGTCGAAGCGGCCCGGATCGCATCCGTACCGTTGCCACCGATAATGATTTCGCCGGATGCCAGATCAGAATTTGTGTACATCTCGAAGGTATCATTATCGTCACCACCGCTCATGGTATCGGCCCCCAGGCCGCCGATCAGGGTATCTTCGCCGCCTTTACCCGCAAGTTGGTCGTTGGCAAAATCGGTCCCATGCAAAGTGCGTCCAACACCATCGTCGGCATCTGTTATTTGTGCCCGGGAACTGGATGAAGAACTGACTTTCAGATCGGTGACATCACTGGTCACTGAACTGAGACTGCTGAGATTCAGGCTACCGAAGGCACCAGTGACGGTCAGATTGGTGGCGCCACTGGCAGAGGTAATATTTGTCAGGGAGCTCAGGAAGCTGTTATCGGCCACGAATGTTGACGACGCTTCCTGAAAACGAAGGGTTTCAATTCCCGTGGTCGTTACACTGCCATTATTGCTGGTGCTGAATGTAAACGTCTGGCCACTGGATGACCCAAGGCCAAGCTGGATGACATCGCCGGTCGACGTTGTATTACTGCCGCCATCGATCTCCTCATCAATAAAGCCGCCTGATTGCTGCCATTCCACATCGTCTTCGTAGATAAATGTGTCATCACCGGCACCGCCAAATAAATGATCATCACCATCAAGTCCACGGATAGTATCATTCCCCGTGCCCCCAAAAATATCGTCCTCGAAGTCACTGCCGGTAATCGTATCATTTCCGGCGCCCGCAAATATGAGAGAGCCTAACTGCGTGGACAGGGCATCGATATCGAAATTCAGATTACCAAAAGTGAAATCAGCTGCCGATGTACCATCGCCATCTGTGCTGAGAGTATCATTCCCGGACGAACCAACCAGAATGAACCCGTGATCTGTCGGGTTGTCATCCAGCCCGAGACGCACACGTGCTTCGGTTCCGTCATCAACAAAAATTTGTTCAATCGATGTTAATCTGACCTGACCCGTGATCGAGCCATCCCGGTTTCCGTAAGAGATAGTATTGTTGGCACCATCAAATATGGCCTGCATATCACTGAGGTTTCGGAAAGATATTTCGTCGGTGCCGGCACCGCCATCCACTGTGTCATTGCCGCCAAGGGACGAGCCCTGAAACATTTCAAACTGTGTATTGCCATCACCACCGACCAGGGCATCATTGCCTCTCGTGGCCGTCAGGATTTCAGAGAATTCACTTGTCGTATCGTCAAAGAAAAAATCTTCGAAATTATCATCAAACGTGAAATTTACTTCGTCAAAGAATGGGTCAACAAAAAACGGGTCGTCGACGAAGTCCTGGTCAAAAAATGGGTCAAGACCAAACTGGTCGCCAAAAATCGGATCAGGCCCAAAGGCGTCAAACCCAATTTCTGGTCCAAACTCCGGGCCAAACTCCGGGCCAAAATCTGGTCCGAAATCCGGGCCAAACTGGGGGCCGAAATTATCCTCGGGACCGAAATCATCATCAGGTCCGGGTCCAAAAAAATCTCCCCCTGAATCACCTGAGAATGGATCAGAAGGACCAAAGGGGCTACTGCCAAAAGGTGAAAAAGCCTGTTGACCCGGTCCGTCAGGTCCGCCTGGACCGCCCGGTCCATCCGGTCCTGCAGGCACAAAATTCAAGCCACCTTGTTGACCGACAGCACCCGCCGCTTGCCCGGCCGCATTGAACGCTTCATCCATGGATTTGCCGTCAGCCAGCGCCTGATCGAAAGCGGCCTGCGCTTCGGCTTCTGCACTGTCGGTGACACCTTGCGGTGTCGCGGGGCCACCAGGGCCAGGCTGTCCATCCGGGGCCGGACCATCTCCAGGTTGGCCATCTTCCTGGGGCTGACCGACATTCGACGCGACTTGCTGGTCGCCATCGACGGGTTGGCCTTCGCCCTCACCAGCCTGTTGTTCTCCCTCTCCATCAACCGGTTGTCCGTCCCCTTCGGCAGCCTGTTGCTCACCATCTGCGGGTTGACCATCCGGGTTACCCGGCTGGCCGTCACCATCTACCGGCTGCTGTTCGCCTTCACCATCGGCGGCTTGCTGTTCGCCTTCGCCGGGCTCGCCGTCACCTTCCTGGCCTTCCTGGCCCTCAGTGCCCTCGCCTTCACCCTCTCCCGGCTCCCCTTCGCCCTCTACCGGCTGGCCTTCGCCTTCGGCAGCTTGCTCACCATCGGTGTTATCGCCATCCTGGTTTTCACCCTCGCCCTCGCCCTCGCCCTCACCTTCGCCTTCTCCGGCAGCCTGTTCGCCCTCACCGGTATTTTCGTCTTCGCTGTTTTCGCTGCGCTCTGCCCTTGGGGGTGGCGGTGGCGGCATGGCCGAACGGGCCTGGCCGTATAACTGGTTCGCGGCAGCTGCCGGCAGGGTAATGATCGGGCTGGGTGGGACAAACGCGCTGGTGACCTGCGTGGTTTGCAGGGGCTGGTTCAGCACTTGTGTGCCGACGGCGTTGCTGACGCTGATCTCGCCGACCTGACCACCCGGGTCCGCCAGCAAGGTCACTGTGTTCGCCTGGCCTTCCTGGGCCGCACGACCAGCCACAGAGGTACCGCGAATACCAATGGTCACAACCGGCGTCTTCACCGACATGGCATCGGAGCCAACCTTGGAGATCTCGCCACTGACAAAGGAGAACACACCCTGCACGACATTGAAGGTGGCATTGCCGGTATTGGCTTCGGCATCATAGACCAGTTCATCAATGACCATGCGGCCATCTTCACCCAGGGCAAAGGTGGTGTCGTCCGCAAACAGGATACCGATACTGGCCCCGCCTTCGGTTTCCACGATATCGCCCTGAAAAACCTTGGTGCCGTTGCTCGCCGGTACCCGGCTGCCATCAACACGGGTCAGGAAAGCCCCGCCGGAAGCATTTTCAACCTGGCCAATGGAGGCGGCAGGGGCCGCACCGGTGCTCTGGGCAAACTGGCCTGGTGCCATAGGCCCGGCCAGGCGACCGGCAAGGTCAGCGGCGATGATACCCGCGCCGTCCGTGGTGGCCAGATCAGGGGGTGTGGTGGAGGTGAAATAATCCTGGATCAGAACGGACTGGTTGCCTTTTTCCAGCAACAAATCAGGGCCCTGGCGGAGGTAATCCGCGCGCAATACAAAATCACCGCCCGGCACCGCAAGCGTGCCGGATGCATCCGAGGCGTCAAGAACCGTGGTGGAAACTGGATCGGTGGTATGACCAGCAGGACCAAAGGTTGCGGGGCCAAATGTTGCGGGAGAATAAACCATCAGGAAAAGCCATTCGAATAAAGTACCAACGAACCAGCTTTCTGCTGCAACCCGGGACAGGTTATGTCCGCGTAGTATGGCAAAAACTGGTTAGAAATTCGTTACTGACTTATACCCTTGATTCCAGACAACTATTAGCGATTCCGGATAGAAATTGGCTCAATCAGCAAAAAATCGTTCCAGACTGTCGATAACCCGGTCACATTCTTCTGTCGTTCCAACAGTAATACGCAAATAATCGTCCAGCCCATAATCTTCATTGGAACGGACATAGATGTTTTCTGCTGCCAGATGTCGGTGGGCGTCCATGGCCCGACGATTGGTGTTTTCGATCGGGAATTTGACCAGCACAAAGTTGGCAGCACCGGGCACTGTCACAACACCAAAACGTTGCAGGTCCTTTTCAAATTTCGCCCGGGCTTCATCGGTTTTTGTGCGCACCATATCAACATGGGCGGGATCATTCAGAGCCGCAACAGCACCTGCCTGGGCCATGGCGTTGACGTTCCCAATGCCCCGCATCAAATTCAGCGCCCCAATCATCGAAGCCGGACCATAGCCCCAGCCCACCCGTAATCCAGCCAGCCCCCAGGCCTTGGAAAATGTGCGGGTGACGATGACATTGTCATGGCCTTCAACCAGTTCCATGCCGTCGGTAAAATCCGGATCATCAACATATTCGCAATAGGCAGAATCCACGACCAGCACGATATGCCCGGGTAAATTATCCCGCAGGCGCCGCATCTCGGCTGAGGAAATCCAGGTCCCGGTGGGATTGTCCGGATTAGCCACAAAAACGATTTTGGTTTTATCGGTCACGGCCGCCAGCAAATTGTCGACATCGGTTTTCAGGCCATCAGCAGCTGCAATGACCGCTGTTGCACCTGTGCGATGGCAGACAATAGGAAATTGCAAAAATCCATATTCGCTGAACAGGATTTCATCACCGGGCCGGGCATAGACCCGGGCGATGCCGTCAATCACTTCTTCCGATCCATTGCCGCACGTAATCAGGGCCGGATCAAGATCAAAGGCTTTGCCAATGGCGTTGCGCAAATCAGTGCTGGAAGGATCGGGATATCGGTGTGGATCACTGGCCCTTTTTTGTATGGCTTCCAGTGCCAATGGTGAGGCACCAAAACTGGGTTCATTGGTAGCCAGGTTAAGGATAGGCAAATCAAGATTGGCCACGCCTCCCGCCTTGATGACTGAAGGCGCGCCGGCGGCGATATAGGAAACAGGTTTATCAGAAGAAGTGGTCATATCCAGGGGTCCTGTGATCGATTGAAAGTGAAGTGGCTTTCTTAAATCGCAACTTTGGCAAAACGGGGGTCCCGCCAGGCTTCGGTTTGAATAATTTCTTTCAGCAAGGCAACACCTTGCCAGAGTTTTTCGTGGCTGTGATAAAGCGGACTGAGGCCCAGGCGCAAACTGTCTGGCTTGCGAAAAGAACAAATCATGCCGCGATCAAACAGGGCCTCTGAGATGGCCCCGGCACCGTGATGACTGAAGGCAACATGGCCACCTTGTTCGTCGTAATTGCGGGGCGAGATAACTTCGACCCCGAGGTCACCACATTCCTGATCGAGCAAGGCGATAACTGTCTGGCTCAGGGATTTGTGCTTGGCGACCATGTCCACGACGTTGACGTCCCGCCAAATATCCGAGGCGCAGGCAAAGATTTCATTGGCAATGATCGAAGGCGTGCCTGTATTCTGGCCGTGCACGGAAGGCGCGGGTTCATAGCGATGTTTGAAGGCCATAAAATCGGCCTGTCCAAACCAGCCACAAATCGTCGGCCAGGAAGCAGTGCGGTGTCGTGGGTGCATGTAGATAAGCGCTGGTGAGCCCGGGCCGCCACAAAGATATTTGTAACCACAGGCCACGGCGAAATCGACATCGCAGCCTTTCAGGTCCACTTCGACCGCACCAGCGGAATGTGACAAATCCCAGATCACCAAAGCACCGACATCGTGGGCAGCTTTGGTCATAGCGGCCATGTCCCATTTGCGGCTGTAGCGATAATCCGTGTGCGTGAGATATAGAACCGCTGTGTCCTCGTCCAGACGGGCAATGACATCTTCCGGGCTGTCAGCGAGATCAAGTTTGACGTCCTGTCCGGCGCTGCCAAGAAAATCCTGCAAACCTTCGGCGACAAATATGTCGGTGGGAAAGTTGTGGGATTCGGTCAGGATGGTGTTGCCACTGGTACGATTACGCCATGCGTAACTCAGGATTTTATACAGATTGATCGTGGTATTATCACAGACCACCACATCATCCTTGTCCGCGCCCACAATATGGGCCACGCCTTCCGCCATCGTGCGCGGCTTGTCCAGCCAGTCCAGTTCCGACCAGCCACGGCGGCTTAATTCACGCCAGCCTTGCTCCATCAAGACGCGTACTCTGTCGGGGGCGTCCTTTGGCATGGCCCCAATGGAGTTGGCATCGAAATGCAGGGCACCGGAATGCGGCAGGTCGAACCTGTCGCCGATGGCCCGCAAGGGATCGCTTTGATCCAATTCAATGCAGGACTGAAGTGTCAGGGGTGGTGGATTTGTCGGGCTGGGGGTCATGTCTGGTGTAAACCTTATATCTGGCGCAGAGAGAAATATTTCATATTTGCAATTTTCTTGCAACTATGTATTTTTCAGGTTTATGCTGACGACTGAAAAATTTACGGGAAGTCCACCACGCATGAGCACCGAATCCCACATCCGTCTGGCCGCAGATATTGGCGGCACATTCACTGACGTTGTTCTGGATACTGCCGGACAGCGTTTTACAACCAAGGTTCTGACCACCCCCCGCGCACCGGAAATCGGTGTGATGAACGGCGTGGAGGTTGTTCTGAAGGACAGTGGTATACAGGCTTCGGATATTGAAATCTTTGTCCACGGCACCACCCTTGCCACCAATGCATTGATCGAACGCAAAGGTGCCAAACTTGCTTTCCTGACCACAGACGGCTTTCGCGACATCATGGAAATGGGGTTCGAAAAACGCTTTGAACATTATGACGTCTTTATGGATAAGCCCGTCTCCCTGGTGCCCCGCACATTGCGTTATACGGTCGAGGAGCGGATCAGTGCCCGCGGACAAACATTATTACCGCTGAATGAACAACAGGTTCGTGACGTCGCCGGTAAAATGAAAGCGCAAGGAATTGAAGCCATCGCCGTTGGCCTGATGCATGCCTATGCCCATCCCGCCCACGAACAACGGGTGCGGGATATCCTGGCTGAAGAACTGCCCGATGCCACGATTTGTATTTCCAGCGAAGTGTGTCCGGAAATCCGCGAATATGAGCGCTTTTCAACGACCTGCGCCAATGCCTATGTGCGTCCGTTGATGTCTGGATACTTGTATCGCCTGCGGGACTTGCTGGATCAAAAAGGTCTGAACTGCCCCTTGTTCCTGATGATGTCAGGTGGTGGCTTGACGACGCTTGATCATGCAGCGCGCTATCCTATTCGTCTTGTTGAATCCGGCCCGGCAGGTGGGGCCATCCTGGCAGCGGACGTTGCCCTGGAATGTGACATCAATGAAGTCTTGTCTTTTGACATGGGCGGCACGACCGCAAAAATCTGCCTGATTGAAAATGGCCAGCCGGAACGCTCTCGCAGTTTTGAAGTGGCGCGTATGTACCGCGACTTGAAAGGCAGCGGCATGCCGGTCCGCATTCCGGTGATTGAAATGGTTGAGATTGGGGCCGGTGGCGGCTCAATTGCGCGGGTTGACGACATGGGCCGGATTACCGTCGGCCCGGACAGTGCCGGATCGGAACCTGGCCCCGCCTGCTATGGCCTGGGCGGTGACAACGCCACTGTCACAGATGCCAATCTGGCTTTGGGAAAACTGGACCCGGACCGGTTCGCGGGCGGCAAGATTACATTGTCTGCACAAAAATCCCAGGCCGTTCTGGACCGCGATGTCGGCGATAAACTGGAATTGAAAGATCATTGGTCGGCGGCAGGTATCGCCGAAATTGTCGAGGAAAACATGGCCAATGCGGCACGCGTTCATGCCATCGAACGCGGCAAGGTGATCAATCGCCACACCATGATTGCCTTTGGTGGAGGTGCGCCCTTGCATGCCGGACGTCTGGCCCAGAAACTGGGCATCGACACCGTGATTGTGCCCAAGGGTGCCGGTGTTGGTTCCGCCATCGGCTTTCTGCGCGCGCCGGTTTCGTTCGAGGTTGTGCGAACATTAAGTATAAACTTTGAAGATTTTGATGCCCACCGGGTGAATACAGTGCTGGCGGAAATGAGCCGTGAAGCGCGCAGCGTTGTTGAAGACGGGGCCGCAGAAACCAGCGATCTGGTCGAAACCAGGATCGTGGAATTGCGTTATGTTGGCCAGGGTCACGAGTTGCGCGTTGCCTTGCCGGATCGTGACTTGACCACAGAAGATGCCGGAGCTTTGCGAGAGGAATATCAGCGGCTCTATAAAACCATATATGGTTTGACGATTGATGACATGGATATCCAGAGTGTGTCCTGGTCACTGACGGTTTCAACCCGCAGCACATCGCCTGAAAAAGCCATGGCAACTTCGGATGCGACTGCCCCTTCTGCCATCGGAGAACGTGACTTGTATGACGCAGGCCTGGGTGAGGTTTGCAAGGCACCTGTGTATTGGCGACCGGATTTTACACCGGGAGCAAGTATAGACGGTCCCGCGATCATTGCCGAAGACGAGACATCGACCATCGTGCCTGCAGGTTTTAATGCGACAATAAATTCACTGAGCTATATTGTGTTGCAGGACCAGACGGCGACAATTG
>Ga0233443_1002828_pt1 | contig 12773 bp, 10 predicted proteins | sample SI_123_September_2_FD_182784 | JGI IMG/M metagenome (GOLD analysis project Ga0233443, IMG submission 182784) | Seawater microbial communities from Saanich Inlet, British Columbia, Canada - SI_123_September2016_200_MG | ecosystem: Environmental > Aquatic > Marine > Inlet | place: Canada: British... | reverse complement strand
AGATCGAACTTTCCATTGATCTCGGATCACTGTCAACTGATTAATACTCAAAGCTTCTCGCAGCGTATCCACGGATTCAAACTTCACTGAATTAAGCGTGTGCAGGCCTGACAAAATGCGCGGCAGAGGATCATTTTGTCTTGAATTTTTTGGTCCTTTTTTCTTCAAGGAAAAACAGGACAGGTAGATATTAATTATGACGAGGTGTTTCTCGCAGATTTGCGCAAAGTACAACCTCTACATTCAATTATCTTACTTTCAACTTTAAAAACTAAGCTGCTCAAGATAAGATTGTAGAATAATGGTAGCAGAAATGGTATCAATCAAGGCCTTATTCTGTCTCTGTTTCTTTTTTAATCCACCGTCAATCATAGTCTGAAATGCCATTTTGGAGGTGAACCTTTCGTCAACCTGCTTTATGGGAATTGACGGAAATTCCTTGGCCAGTTTTTTAATAAAGGGATTTACATAGGCAAGCGCTTCAGAAGCTTCGTTCTTTAAGGTGACAGGATAACCAACCACAAAGAGTTCAACTTCCTCCTTTGTAGTATACTCCTTCAGAAATTGGAAAATATCCTGAGCATGCACCGTTGTTAAACCATTGGCAATTATTTTCAATGGATCTGTAACTGCTAACCCAACTCTTTTACGGCCATAATCTATGGCTAAAATTCTTCCCATATCAATTGAAATCAACTACAAAGTAAGAGATTTTCAAACTTATCGCAACAGATGTAAGTATCTTCCTGATTATCGCTCAGGAATTGATCCCTATAATCTAATGATAACTTCAGGTAAAACAGGAAACATGCTGTGAGAAGAAGTGACAATGAATATTTTATCGCTGACAGTTCAGGAAATTTAAATTTGAGATTATCTTTGCAAGGCAAAACTAAGCCAAAATGATTTTACCAATTACAGCATATGGTCATCCAACACTTCGAAAGATTGCGGATGATATTGACAAAGATTATCCAAAACTTGAGGAGTTGATAGCCAACATGTTTGAGACCATGTATAACTCCGATGGCGTTGGCCTGGCTGCACCACAGGTAAATTTGCCGATCCGCCTTTTTGTTATGGACGCGACTCCTATGTCTGATGAAGTTGAAGAGTTCAAGGATTTTAAGAAAGTATTCATCAATGCACAAATAACTGAAGAAGATGGTGAAGATTGGTCATTCAATGAAGGTTGTCTGAGTATACCAGGCATACGTGAGGATGTAATTCGCCCTGAGAGAATTAAGATTGAATACTACGATGAAAACTGGGTATTTCATGAGGAAGAATACGATTCAGTTCCGGCAAGAATCATCCAGCATGAATACGACCATCTGGATGGAGTTCTTTTTCCTGACCTTCTGCCACCTTTGAGAAGAAGACTGCTAAAATCAAGATTATTGAGTATAACAAAAGGAAAAATTGACGTTAACTATAGAATGATTTTTCCAAAATAATTGAAAATTGAAACATGATGAAAAAAAATCTATTATTACTATTGATAGCCATCGCCATGATCACTGCATGCACTGTTTCGCCACGAGATGCCGAAAATAATAAGATCATTGACATGGAGGAGCAATTAGCGAATGACACTACACTGGTCCTCGACCGATCAACTGCCGTCAGTTTAATCAAGATGTATTCTGATTTTGCTTCTCAGTTTCCGGAAGACACTCTTGCTGCCTTATACTTATTCAAAGCAGGGGAACTTTCCATGAATATGAATATGGGTAATCAGGCCATCACTTATTTCACAAAGGTGCTCAACGAGTATTCTAAATTTGACAAGAGGCCGGAGACTATTTTCCTGCAGGCATTTGTTTTTGAGAACCAGCTCAAAAATGAAAAAAGAGCAACCGAGCTTTACCAAACATTCATGGATCAGTATCCTGATCATATTTTATTCAAAGACGCCAAAGCCTCCATTGCTAATATGGGCAAAACACTGGAAGAAATAATTCAGGGTTTTGAGAAGCAAAATATGAAGAAGGAAGAATTTGAAAGTAGTGAATAGATAAGTGGAATGTTGTGCTTAGGGAAACAGTTCTCAGCAATCAGTGTACAGTCCGCCGTTATCTGAGATTCATGGAAGCTCAACCTTTATTACCTGCCACTCATTTCGGACTTGATCCGAAATCCCTTTGTGTAAAGTCAACGAAGTTGTTGAAAGCAAAAGGTTATACTCTGCGTGAATCTGCGTGAAACGGTTGTTAGTGAACGTGACTTCTCATTTGTCACTAATTTATGACTTCAGCAGTTCTATTTAGGTGCCATCCGGTATAACACGATGCCAATCACTGCATATAACATATTGGGAATCCACGAAGCAATCATAGGATCCAGATTACCCTTAATGGCAAACTGAGAAGCAACCCTCATGAACAGAATATAACTAAAGCTGAGCCCAAGGCCAATTCCAATGTGCAGGCCACTTCCACCTCTAACTTTTCGCGACGATAATGCAACACCAATAAGCGTGAGGATGAAAGTTGAGCACGGATCGCTCCATCTTCTGTATTTCTCTATAAGGTATGGTTCAATGCTCTCGACACCAAGCATTCGTTCATTTTCTATAAATCGGTTCAACTCAGGCGAAGTCATCGCTTCAACAATCTGATTCCTGAAATTAAAATTAGCGGGCGTAAGATTTAGTATTGTATCCAGCTCCCTGCCTTTATCAAGGGTTTCATAAAGGCCATCGAAATTTCGAATATAATAATTATGAATTGTCCAGCTTGAATCCTCTTCATTCCACTTAATATAATCGCTGATCAGTTTCGACTTCAATTCACCTTCTGCAAATCGTTCCATTGCAAATTTATACCCTACCTGGTTGGAAACATTAAAACGTTCCATGTAAACAAACAAGCCCGGTTGAATCTGACGATGAATATTCCGGTCGTAGTTCCTGTACGGGCTCTGCAGATATTTTTCGCTAAAGTCGTTCCTTCCTTTATTTGCAGGTGGAATGATGTAGGCATTTAAAAAGAAGGAAAAAACAGCAATGAGAAGGGCTGCAACAAAATATGGTACCAACATTCTGCGAAAACTAACACCACTGCTTAGAATGGCAATAATCTCGGTGTTATAGGCCATCTTCGACGTAAAGAAAATCACTGCGATAAAAGTAAAGAGGGCAGTAAAGAGATTAATGAAGTAGGGTATGAAATTGAGATAGTAATCGAATATGATTTCTTCGAGGGAAATATTCTTTTCGATAAAATCATCGATCCTTTCAGTAAAATCAAATACAATCGCTATACTGATAATCAGTATAATTGCGTAAACGAAAGTTCCCAGAAACTTCTTAATGATATATGCATCGATTTTTTTAATCACCTCTTCTGTCTTTCAGTTTGATTGAGTATTTCAAATACGTTAAAAATTGCTCAATATTTTGTGCCTTACAATCGGGCACTTACCTTTTGGACCATAACCCGCTTCCACTCTGCAAAAGTACCATTTAAAATCTGTTTTCTGGCCTCACCCATAAGCCACAGATAAAAACCCAGATTATGGACGCTGGCTATTTGCGATCCAAGAATTTCCTTCGATATCACAAGATGACGAAGGTAGGCCCGGGAGTAATGATGATCGACAAATGTACTGCCATTGGCATCTACGGGTGAGAAATCATTCTCCCACTTTTTATTTTTGATGTTGATAATACCTTCACTGGTAAACAGCATTCCGTTTCTTCCGTTTCTGGTTGGCATCACACAATCGAACATATCCACACCAAGAGCAACTGATTCCAGCAAATTAGCCGGTGTTCCAACACCCATGAGGTAGCGCGGTTTCTCTGCAGGCAGAATATCCGTAACCAAATCGGTCATCTCATACATTACCTCAGTCGGTTCTCCAACTGCCAGTCCGCCTATGGCATTTCCTTCCATATTGTGTGATGATATTTCCTCCGCCGATTGCTTTCGTAAATCGCGAAAGCCTGCCCCCTGAACTATTGGAAAGAATGTTTGATCGTATGCGTATTTAGGTCCGGTATTTTTGAAATGTTCAACTCCCCGCTTCAACCAACGGTGGGTTAATTCCATTGACTTCTTTGCATAATTATGATCTGAATCGCCCGGAGGACATTCGTCCAGCGCCATAATTATGTCTGCACCAATAGTTCGTTGAATATCCACTACACTCTCCGGTGTAAAGGTGTGACGGGATCCATCGATGTGTGACTGAAAAGTAGCTCCCTCCTCTTTGATTTTCCGCATTTGAGCCAGTGAATACACCTGATAACCACCACTATCGGTTAAAATTGGTTTGTCCCAGCCATTGAATTTATGTAGTCCGCCGGCAGCTTCCAGAATTTCCATTCCGGGACGTAGAAACAGGTGATAAGTATTCCCAAGTATAATTTGAGCTTTCACCTCCTGGTCCAATTCCCTCTGATGAACAGCTTTCACCGTGCCGGCTGTACCAACCGGCATAAATATGGGTGTAAGTATTTCACCATGGGCAGTTGTAAGCTTTCCGGCTCTTGCCTTGCTTGCTTTATCGCTGTGCTGAAGTTTGAATTCCATAATAAAATCTAAAGCGGCAAAGATAATCAAAGAGATTCAAAGAGACTCACCGCCAGCCGATGCTCACTCATCTGCTTCAAAGAGACTCACCGGTAGCTGATGCTCACTCACCGGGTGAATTCTATGCAGACAAGCGTACAGAATTAATTACACATTACTCCTGTTTGATGATTCACCCGATGAGCTTCACCGACTTAGCCTTCAGCCAGCTCAAACATTTCCAAATGATCCACAATTGAGTAAGCATCAGCACCTGTTAGATCTGCATTAATCATAGCGGCTGCGACCACTTTCGCATGAATGGGTTTGTATTTTTTGAGCAATCCCCAGGCAGCCATCCTTCTCATCAGCTTTAAAGCAAACTGTTCCATAGGCCTGCTCTCTTTTCTATCTCCATCCAGAATTGATGGCCGCATAATGGTGGCTTTTTTGAAAGGCAATTTTTCAATGGTTTCATCCAGCTGCCCTTTCATTTGCGGATAAAATATTTTTGAATCAGAATTTGCCCCTTGCGAAGAAACCAACACATAGGACCAGACGCTATTTTCTGCTGCTACTCTTGCCGTTTCGAATTGATAGGTATAATCTATTTTATACTGAAGTTCTTTCGAGCCCGCTTTTTTGATGGTCGTTCCCAGAGAAGAAAAAAGCACATCGCCCTGAATCTCAGATCTCCAGGTGCTCAGCTGGTTAAAATCCACCATAGTCTCAACGAGTTTTTCATGTTTAAACTCCAGTGAGCGTCTCGTAAAAACCTTTACGAGTGAATAATTCTCATTGACCAATAGCTGACTTATCAGCTCTCTGCCTACCATGCCGGTTGCTCCAATTACAAGTGCTGTTCTTTTCTTCATAGATTACCTTTATTAGAAAAACAACTCAATATCCTGCCTTAAGTTCAATTCCACCAGGCTCCTTTTTGTTGGTACATTTCAATAAAGTTTTCGATGGAGCGGTCGTAGGTTCTTTCCACATCATTCGGAAAATAGCATGCTGGTAATTGCCCCTTCCTTCGGTGGGAAGCAATACAATCACAACATATACCTTTGGTACTACAGGGATAAGAACAGTTGCAGTTTTCGAGATTACGCTCTTTTTTACAGTCCATAGCTTATAGTTTTATCGTTACAAATTTATCAGTTTTACCTTTCTGACAGCGTCAGATTCATCAAAATTTTGTTGCCGGAAAATTGGGTGTAGCTGACTATTATTTGTTCCTTTACTTTTCAATAAACAATGTGCAAACCTTGGTAACAAGTACAGAATTTTTCCGTAACAGACCTAGAAAATAAAAACTTACAGATGAAAAAATATGTATTGGTAACCGGTGGAACCGGTTATATCGGTTCGCATACCGTAGTAGAATTGCAGAAAGTTGGATACAATGTGGTGATCGTTGACAATCTTTCTAATTCGTTTGTTGAAGTTCTGGATGGCATAGAGAAAATCTCAGGTATCAGACCTGAGTTTGAGCAGTTCAATTTGGCAGACCAGCATAAAACCGAAGCACTTTTTAACAAATACGAAGGTATTAATTCAATCATTCATTTTGCTGCTTACAAAGCTGTTGGTGAGTCGGTTGCAGAGCCGTTGAAGTATTATCGCAACAACCTTGTTACTTTGATGAACCTGATGGAATGCATGCATAAGTTTCAGGTTCCGAATCTGGTGTTTTCATCTTCCTGTACTGTTTATGGCCAGCCTGAAGATTTACCGGTTACAGAAAATGCACCGATTCAACAGGCCAATTCACCCTATGGAAATACCAAACAGATTTCTGAAGAAATCATTCAGGATACCATTCATGCACATCCTGAATTAAAAACAATTGCCTTAAGATATTTCAATCCCATTGGTGCCCATGAAAGTGCTTTAATTGGAGAACTTCCGATTGGAGTTCCAAACAATTTAGTACCATTCATCACACAAATGGCCATTGGGCTTCGCGAACAGCTGAGTGTGTTTGGTGATGATTACAATACACCCGATGGTTCTGCCATTCGTGACTATATCAATGTTGTGGATCTGGCCAAGGCACATGTAATTGCTATCAGGAGGCTCATTGAAGGAAACAATAAAAAGAACTTCGAATATTTCAACCTTGGTACCGGAAATGGAAATTCTGTGCTTGAAGTGATCAATAGTTTTGAAAACGCAACTGGTGTAAAATTAAACTACAAAATTGTTGATCGGAGAGCCGGTGATGTAGAACAGGTTTATGCCGATACATCTTTCGCCAACGAAGAACTTGGATGGAAAGCAGAAACCAGTCTTGGTGAAACTTTGTTATCGGCCTGGAACTGGGAAAAGGAGTATCGAAGCAGGGAGAAAAGTTAGTGGAAAGTTAAAAGCTTGTTGCTTGTAAGTTATAAGTAGAATAAACAGAAAAGAAGATATGAAGAAAAAGATTTTAATCACAGGTGGTGCCGGATTTATCGGATCGCATGTGGTAAGACGATTTGTGACAAAATATCCTGAGTACAACATTGTAAATCTGGATGCACTTACTTATGCAGGTAATCTGGAAAATCTTAAGGATATTGACCAGCTACCAAATTATGAATTTGTAAAAGGTGACATCCGGGATGAACCGTTTATCAATAAGTTGTTTGCTGATTATCAGTTCGACGGAGTTGTCCACCTTGCTGCTGAATCGCATGTGGACCGGTCCATTACCAATCCGCTCGAGTTTATTCAAACCAACATCGTAGGTACTATGGTCTTGCTAAATGCTGCCAGACTTGCCTGGAAAGACAACATGGACGGGAAACGTTTCTACCACATCTCCACAGATGAGGTTTATGGTTCTCTTGGAAAGGAAGGTTTCTTTGTTGAAGAAACTCCTTACGATCCTCGTAGTCCGTATTCTGCGGCAAAAGCAAGTTCCGACCACCTTGTACGGGCATATTACCATACCTACAAGCTGCCGGTTGTAATCTCGAACTGTTCAAATAATTATGGCCCCAATCATTTTCCGGAAAAGCTTATTCCTCTGGCCATCAACAATATCAAAACCAATAAACCTATTCCAATCTATGGGAAGGGAGAGAATGTACGCGACTGGCTATACGTTGAAGACCATGCATCTGCTATAGATGTGGTTTATCATAAGGGTAAGAATGGAGACACTTATAACATTGGCGGAAACAATGAATGGACAAATATCAATCTGATTCGTAAACTCTGTGAAGTTATGGATGAAGAATTAGGTAGAGAAAAAGGAAGTTCTGAGAAGCTGATCACTTATGTAAAGGATCGCGCCGGACACGACCTGCGCTATGCCATCGATTCCACAAAGCTTCAAAGAGAGTTGGCATGGACACCATCGCTTCAGTTTGAGGAAGGTATTGTTAAAACAGTAAGATGGTATCTGGCCAATGAGGAGTGGTTGAATAATGTAATTTCCGGCGATTATGAAAAGTATTACGACGGACAGTATGTCAAGCGCTAAACAGGCTTTTCAATAGTACCTGAATACCAAGCTGATTTTGGTGTACAGGAATTTTTTTAATTGAAAAATTAGTTTTAGTTTTGCGCCCAGAAGGTGGGAAGATATTATAGGGGACAGAAGTCCCCTATTTTATTGGAAACAAGAATGATAAATAAAACAGAAATAGAACAAATTGTGAACGATCATCTGGAAGATGAATCACAGTTTCTTGCTGAAGTTACGGTTAGTACTTCCAACAAGATTAATGTTTTTATTGATGGATTTGACGGAGTAAGCATTGACGACTGTGTCCGGATTAGCCGTGCCATTGAAGGTTCTTACGATCGGGAAGTTGAAGATTATGAGCTGGAAGTTTCCTCTTCAGGCCTGGACCATACCTTCAAGGTAGCTCAGCAATACGAGAAAAATCTTGGCGAGGATGTTAAAGTTGTAAGCCTTGACGGATTGGTTCATAAGGGGAAATTGATTGAAACATCGGAGGATGGATTTAAAATCGAATTTCAAAAGAAAGTTAAGATAGAAGGTAAAAAGAAAAAACAATTGATCACTGAACAGTTGGATTTTCAATTTAGTGAGATAAAATCAACCCAGGTTGAGATAAGCTTTAAATAAAAACAAGTCTGAATTTAAGAAAATGGAAAACTTAAATTTGATAGATACTTTTTCCGAGTTTAAGGAATTAAAGAACATCGACAGAGCAACGATGATGCGTGTGCTTGAGGATGTTTTTCGTGGTATGTTGCAGAAACGCTACACGACGGATGAAAATTTCGACATCATTATCAATATTGATAAGGGTGACTTCGAGATTTGGAGAAATCGTGAAGTTGTCGATGACGCTGAGATTGAAGATGAAAATCTTCAAATTACGCTTAGTAATGCACGAAAGGTAGATGAAGATTATGAGGTAGGTGAAGATTTTACGGATGAAGTTAAGTTACTTGATTTTGGACGTAGATCAATTTTAGCACTCCGTCAGAACCTTACATCACGAATTCTTGAACTTGAGAAAGACAATATCTATGGAAAGTATAAGGATAGAATTGGTGATATTGTCACAGGTGAGGTATACCAGGTTTGGAAACGGGAAATCCTGATTCTGGATGATGAAGGAAATGAATTGATCCTTCCAAAGACAGAGCAGATTCCGACAGATTACTTCAGGAAAGGTGATGCACTGCGAGCGGTTGTTGTTAAGGTTGATATGCGGAACAATAGTCCGGTAATTATTCTTTCAAGAACATCTCCTGTATTCCTCGAAAGATTATTCGAGAATGAAGTACCTGAAATTTTTGATGGTTTGATCACCATTAAAAAGATTGTCAGAATGCCGGGTGAAAGAGCAAAAGTAGCTGTAGAATCTTACGACGAAAGAATCGATCCGGTTGGTGCCTGTGTTGGTATGAAAGGATCCAGAATTCATGGTATTGTTCGTGAGCTGAAGAATGAGAATATTGATGTGATTAATTACACATCAAATCTTCAACTTTATATTCAGAGAGCACTGAATCCCGCCAAAATCAATAGCATAGTCATCAAGGAAGATACAGGTAAGGCCGAGGTCTATCTTAAGCCTGATCAGGTTTCTCTGGCTATTGGTAAAGGTGGATTGAATATCAAGCTGGCAAGCCAGTTAACAGGATATGAGATTGATGTTTACAGAGATATTGACGATGTGGACTATGAAGATGTTGACATTGAGGAATTCTCAGATGAAATTGATGGATGGATTCTGGATGAATTGAAAGCCATTGGCTGTGATACAGCTAAATCTGTAATTGAATTGAGCTCAGAAGATTTGGTTAAAAGAACCGATCTGGAAGAAGAAACCATTAAGGAGGTTATAAAAATCCTTAGATCAGAATTTGAATAAAGGTATTGAACCTAATTTAGACCGGTTTTTTCGGTCGAATATTTATAATAAACGGAAGGTCATCACATTATGGCAGAAGGGACAAAAGGTACAAGATTAAGTAGAATTGCCAGGGATTTAGGTGTAGGTGTGTCAACAATTGTTGAATTCCTTAATAAGAAGGGACTCGACATTGATACTAACCCAAACAATAAGGTTCCTGCTGAGTTCTACGATCTTCTTCTCAAAGAGTACAAATCCGACAGTGAGATTAAGAAAGAATCTGACAGACTGATTCAGAGTTCCCGTGTTAGAAAAGAAACTATCACATTGGATGAGGAATCTGAACACGAGATTGTTGAGAATATTCAAGAGGAACCTGAAGCAGAAGAAGCTGTAATTGAAGAATCAGCCCCTGTTGCTGATGAACCGGAAGCGAAAGTATCTCCTGAAAAAGAACCGGAAGAAGAGAAGGAGAAACCAGGCTTGAAAATACTTGGTAAAGTTGATGTTGACGGCCTGAAAAAAGGTAAGAAATCAGCTAAAAAGAAAGAAGAACCGGTTGTAGCCGAAGAGCTTGTTGTTCCTGAAGAATCACCAGCAACTGAGGCCGATACGGTAGTTGAAGAAGCTGTTGTAGAGGAAGTTGTTGTAGAAGAACCGGCACCTGTTGAAGAAACTGTAGTAGCCGAGGGAATAGTAGAAGCTGATGAATCAAAGGAAACAGAGCCTGTAGTAGAAGAGCCTGTTGAGGAAAAAGTGACGGAGGTTGTTGCAGAAGTGACTGAAGAGGCAACGGAAGAGGCCGAAGAACCAGCTATCGAAACTGATTCTAAGCCTGAAACAAAAACTGAAATTGAAACTGAAATAAAAGAAGAAGTAGTAGCTGAAGAGACGGAAAGTCCTGAAAACGAAACTACTCCTGAAGAAGGCGATGACTCAGAAGTTAAGGTTATTGGTAAAATTGACCTTAACACGATCAATCAACGGACTCGTCCAGCGAAGAAGTCAAAAAAACAGAGAGAAGCTGAACGTCAGGATAAGATGAAAGCCAGAAAGGACGCTCAGGAAGAGTGGAGAAAAAAGGTGATGGGCGTTGATGATGTTGAAGGTGAAGCACCTCAGTCTCAAACTCAGGCTTCGGGCGAAGGTGAAAAATCGGAGGATGAAAAGGATCAATTCGTTAAAACGAAATTCACCAAGCTGTCAGGACCTACTGTTGTGGGTAAAATTGATCTTCCTGTTGAAGAAAAGAAAACTCCAAAACAGAAAAAACCTGTCGCTTCTTCCAGCGACGATGCCAATAAAAAACGTAGAAAAAGAATACAAAAAGAGAGGGTCAATCCTTTCAAAAAAGGGGCCGGCGCCGCCGACGCGAAAGATCAGAAAGGACGCAAGCCAAAACCGGGTGCTAAGAAAAAACCAATTAAAGCTGAAATCACCGATGAGGATGTACAAAAGCAAATCAAGGATACATTAGCACGATTAACTACAAAAGGTAAAACCAAAGCTTCCAAGCACCGTCGTCAGAAACGTGATGATGTTCGTCAGAAGCAACAGGAAGAGATCGAAAGAGAAGAACAGGAGAAGTCAGTTCTGAAGGTGAACGAATTCGTATCAGTAAACGAGTTGGCCTCCATGATGAATGTTCCTGCTACCAATATTATTGCTACCTGTATGTCGCTGGGAATGTTTGTTTCCATCAACCAGCGCCTCGATGCGGAAACCATGACCATCGTTGCAGATGAATTTGGTTACTCTGTTGAGTTTATAAGCATTGATGAGGAAGAAGTGATTGTTGAAGCGGAAGAAGCTGCAGAAGATCTTAAGCCACGTCCGCCGATTGTTACGGTAATGGGTCACGTTGACCATGGTAAAACATCTCTGCTTGACCATATTCGTGAAGCTAATGTAATTGCCGGTGAGGCCGGAGGAATTACTCAGCACATTGGTGCTTATAGTGTAAATCTTAAGGATGGCCGTGTGATTACTTTTCTTGATACTCCTGGTCACGAAGCGTTTACAGCTATGCGTGCAAGGGGTGCAAAGGTGACTGACATTGCCATTATTGTGGTTGCTGCTGATGATAACATTATGCCTCAAACAATAGAGGCTATCAACCATGCACAGGCAGCTGGCGTACCGATCGTATTTGCAATTAATAAGATTGATAAACCGGGTGCAAATCCGGAAAAGATAAAGGAAGGACTGGCCAATATGAATATGCTGGTAGAAGAATGGGGTGGTAAATACCAGTCTCAGGACATTTCTGCCAAGAATGGAACGAAGGTCGAGGAACTTCTTGAAAAAGTATTGCTGGAAGCAGAAATGCTGGAACTCCAGAGTAATCCTGATAAGAACTCAATGGGAACTATCATTGAATCGTCACTGGATAAAGGACGTGGATATGTGGCTACCATTCTGGTACAATCAGGAACACTGCGTATTGGAGATATCATCCTGGCGGGGCCACATTATGGCCACGTAAAAGCGATGTTCAACGAGCGGGGTAAGAAGATTAAAGAAGCAGGCCCTTCAACTCCGGTTCTGATCCTTGGGCTGAATGGTGCTCCGCAAGCCGGAGATAAGTTCAATATTCTGGACTCTGAACGTGAGGCACGTGAAATTGCCAATAAGCGTGAACAATTGATTCGTGAGCAAGGGCTTCGTACTAAAAAGCACATTACTCTCGATGAAATCGGACGTCGTATTGCCATTGGAAACTTCCAGGAACTTAACATCATTGTTAAAGGTGATGTTGATGGATCTGTTGAAGCTTTAGCGGATTCACTCATCAAGCTGTCTACCGAAGAAATTGAGGTAAATGTGAAGCACAAAGCGGTTGGACAAATCTCCGAGAGTGATGTATTGCTGGCTGCTGCTTCCGATGCGATTATAATTGGTTTCCAGGTACGGCCTTCAATGGGTGCCA
>Ga0233443_1002827_pt1 | contig 12781 bp, 5 predicted proteins | sample SI_123_September_2_FD_182784 | JGI IMG/M metagenome (GOLD analysis project Ga0233443, IMG submission 182784) | Seawater microbial communities from Saanich Inlet, British Columbia, Canada - SI_123_September2016_200_MG | ecosystem: Environmental > Aquatic > Marine > Inlet | place: Canada: British... | reverse complement strand
GTTCGATGAGATACTGTGGATTGAAGCAATGGAGAACTATGTGGTTATCCATACTTTCGATGACAAATTCACTATACATTTCACAATGAAGGCAATTGGCGAAAAACTACCCCCAAAGGAGTTTATAAGGGTTCATCGCTCCTTCATCATCAACTTGAAGAAGGTGGATCTGATTGAAGATAACACCATCATTATGAAAACCAGTTCAGGCAGTAAGTTAATTCCAATTGGTAAGTCCTACAAGGACAATCTGATGGATGACATCAACCTGATTAGTAAGTAAATCTATAGAACATCTACAACTTTTTCCAGTTGAATACCCCGCGATCCTTTTATGAGGATGGTTGCACTGTCAATATTCATTGATTCGATTCTTATTTTGGCCTCCGCTGCATCCTGACAGTGAATCATTGCATACGCTTCAGCCGACTTTCGGAAATGCTTCCCAACCAATACAACATTCTTCAGTTTCGCTGTACGCAGCTGTTCAACCACTGCCAGATGCTCCTCTTCACTGTAAATACCCAGCTCCAGCATATCGCCCAGAATTGCATACTTATTCTTCGAGTCCAGCTGAACCAGGTTGTCAATGGCCAGTTTCATACTCGATGGATTAGCATTGTATGCATCCAAAATAAGCGTGTTCTTTCTAGTCCTAAGCAGCTGAGATCTATTATTCGTTGGTTCATAAATCTCCAATGCCGCTTTTATGTTCTCTGCAGAAACTCTGAAATGAATACCAATCGCTACCGCTGCCAGTAAATTATTCAGATTGTAAGCTCCGGTTAACTTGCTCTTTACGAACATGTTCTTTTTCCCAAGCGATAACTCAATTTCAAGGAAAGGATCTGACTTAATCATTCTTGCCTTTACGAGGGAATCAGGTCCTTCTCCATAGCCAACAGAGGCGTAATCGCCTGCTAATTCGTTTAACAAACTATCTGCCCGGTTACATATAAGGGTTCCGTTATGGAGTTTTATATAGTCATAAAGTTCAGATTTAGCTTTTATTACACCTTTAAACGAGCCAAATCCTTCGAGGTGGGCTTTACCAATATTGGTTATTAATCCAATTTCAGGTTCTGCAATTTCGCACAAATGTTCAATCTCGTTTTGATGATTGGCACCCATTTCAACAATGGCAATCTCCGTATTTGATTCAATCTTCAATAAAGTCAAGGGTACACCAATATGATTATTCAGGTTACCAATAGTTGCGGACGTTCTATACGTACTGGATAATACCGCCTGAATCAATTCCTTTGTGGTGGTTTTGCCGTTAGTTCCGGTAATTCCTATAAATGGAATAGTGAACTGCTTCCTGTGATAATTGGCCAGTAATTGCAGCGTTTTAAGAACATCATCAACGACTATAGTCCTTTCTGAAACATAGTATTGTTTTTCGTCTATAATGGCATATGCTGCACCATTTTGCAAAGCCAGACCTGAGAACTTGTTACCATTGAAATTTTCACCCTTTAATGCGAAAAAGATGCTGTTTTTAGCTACGTTTCTGGAATCCGTAGAGATAGACGGATATTTAGCGAAGATCGTATAAAGCTGTTCTAATTCCATTTATGGCATATGATTTTAGCGCGGATACCAAAATACAAAAAAAGGCTGTCTATACCAGATAGACAGCCTTAATATTTTAATGTTTATTTCGATTACTGAGGACTTCCTACACGATCCATTGCACAACGGAAACCGAGGTCTCTTTTTGCTTTAGTCTCGTCGAGGAATCTTCTTGTACCCGGAACCAACCAATATGTACGATCTTCCCATGAACCACCTTTATAAACCCGGGTTCTGTCACTAATGAGTGTTCTACCCTGACTATCGCGAATACCTGCTGGTGTACGATACATTTTACCTGTGTGATGCTGTGATTCAATATCCGGTTCTGTATAATTATTGAAATTTTCCTGAATAGTAGAAGTAAAATCACCATCCAGATAATTTCTGTTATCAGCTTTCTTATAATTATCTCTGCTCAAACATTCTTCTTCGGTAACCTCTACCCAGAAAAGTCTTCCCAATGAGTCTTTCTCTGCAATATAACCTTCGTCGTCAATTAGCATTTTACGAAATACATTGCCACGAAATGGTCGGAACTCATCAACATCCTGCGACGAACCTGAACGATAAACATCCATAACCCACTCATTCACATTACCGGCCATACAATACAAGCCATACTCATTTGGCCAGTAAGAATCAACAGGAGCACAAATTGCATAACCATCATTCAGGTCGTTGGCAACACCCATCATATCTCCTCTGGCACGCTGATAGTTAGCCATCATGCGACCACGATCCTTCTGATCTTTATTTCTCACATAGTGTCCGTTCCATGGGTATAGCTTCCTCTCGAAAACTCTTTCATCCACAGTATTTCCTCTAAGAGCCAATGCTGCATATTCCCATTCAGCTTCTGTTGGTAAGCGGTACTTAGGTAAGAAAATCCCATCTTCCCACTTAACTTTTCTAGTATCGAAATTTGGATCCAAATCAGCGAGATCCTGCTTAACTAATCCTTCGTACTGTCCGGCCAGATAGGCTTCTGTATTAAAGTTGTTTTCAGCAATCTGCTCCGGATCTGTTCTTAAGATTCCGTAACGAATCAGAATATCTTCGTTTACACGATCGGTTCTCCACTTACAGAAAGCGCTTGCCTGGTTCCAGCTAACACCAACAACAGGATATTCTCTGTAGGCAGGGTGTCTGAAATAATTCTCCAGATAAGGTTCATTGTAAGCTAATCTTTCGCGCCAAACCAGCGTATCTGGCAAAGCAAGATGATGTATTTCAGGAAAATCGAGGAATACTCGTTTTGTCCAGTAGAGATATTCTCTGTAGTCAACATTTCTCACTTCAAACTGATCCATGTAGAAGGAAGGAACAGTCACTCGTTTTGGAATATTGTTCCAATCGTAGATCACATCCTGTTCAACACGTCCCATGACGAAGGTTCCACCTTCGACCAAAACAAGGCCAGGCCCGGTTTGTTGTTCAACAAAGTTTCCATATTGGAATCCACCGTTCTTTGGATTATCATAATCCCAACCTGTAGTTGCGGATTGCTTTCCCTTACACGAAAAAAGGATTAGAAAAGCTGCTAATGATACTGTAATGTAAATATTCGACCTTAGTCTCATAACTCTGAATTTTTCTCTAATTCTTAAAAATAACTAGAACCTTGGGCATTTTATTGCGCTCCACCTCTTTCTCTTTTGTCTGCAAGGCAGTTGATAAGAGAATGACACCTCATGCGCACCCAATGTTTCCTTGGCCAGTTTCGACACTGTGACATCATAGCTATATGATATCTTCAGATTCTCCTGGACAAATCCAATTAGCAGAATAAGTGCATCATAATGGAAGTCAAGATTTTGTCTCATCCATACTCCAAAAGTTATTTCCCTTCTCTGCAGATATAAACCATAGTTTAACTGTTCAAAATCAAGTTGTCGCTGATACATCAGGTTAGGAGAAATAGCGAGTTCTCCACGCTTGAACCTTCTGTTTTGCAACGGAATTTTAGCTCCGAAATGGAAAGTATACTTCCGGGGCAGAATTGCATCACTACTATTGTAAAACGACTCTTCAGGTTGTGTTAAGTGGTGAACAGCAAAACCAAAATAGTAGTTTCTGCCATAACCTAAAGCTCCTGCTGAAAAGTCAAAATAACCAACATTATTGGCATCCGACGGAATCTCACTGGTAGCATGAATAACACCATACAAGGGATCAATCATATCCGGGAATATCAATTTATCCCAATTCAGCACCCGCTGATAGAAAGATGCCTGAAAGCCTCCGGTTAGATTAAATGTATTGGTTACCTGTAAAGTATAAGCGTACTGGGCATCAAGCCCTGTAGTTGTTATAATGCCATCCCCTTGATTGTCTCTCGAAACCTGAAATCCAACTCCACCTTGTATAGCATCAACGTATCCATCGATGGAGGCGTTGTAAGTGGTAAAATTGTAGCCCAAACCAGGCCATTGTGTCCGATAGTTAAGTGATAACTTTGGGCAAATTTCAGAACCAGCAAATGCCGGATTCAGGTATAACCTGTTAGCATAATACTGAGAATAATGCGGATCTTGAGCTAGTGTTGATCCAATAACTGAAATTATTAGAACTGTAGTGAGTAGTATTTTATTTTTAATCATTTCAATAAGTTCGTTTGAGCGTCCTTGTATAACTACTTCGACATGTGCAATAATACATAATTTTATTGAAAAATTCTAACATCAGGTTTTTCAAACCTTAATGCAATATTAACTATTTTTCCTGTCTATCTTTGTACAGGTGACCTAATATTTAACAAGCTTTGCATAAAAAATATTGTTTTTATATTTAAGTGTGGAAATCAGTGGTAGCAATCATAAGAGAATGAATTATTTAAAACTTCACATACTTCTATTTATAATTGTTTCAAATACATCGTATGGCCAGCTGTTTGTTAAACCGGTACATGTTGAGTGGCATCCAATTGTTGCTGCAAAACATAATCTTAGCTCAGTTGACGATCTGAGATTTACGGAATGTGATACATATGATAAGAATCTTCCGGCCATTAGTTTCAAATTTCCTGTCAGCTCTGACTTAAATCTGCTTAATACCAGTGTTACAATTGAGGTTTTGGAAAAGAACCCGAAAAACTGCTCACCTGCTCTTCACGCTTACTTTGCCTCAGAACCCACTTTTGTATACAATTTTTTTAAAGAACGAAACATCAACTATCTGGTGGGATTCCTTGTCCCACTCTCACAAAGCCAAAACAATAAACTCCAGTTGATCTCCAAAGCACAAATTATAATTAGTGCTAAAAAGAACCAGGCTTCCGGATTGCATAACAGTAAGAATTTCAGCTTCAAATCATCTTCGATTTTAAAAGACGGTGAATGGGTTAAAATGGCTGTCTCTGAATCTAAAATATATCGGATTAGTTTCCAAAATCTTACGAATTTTGGTTTTAGCAATCCGGAGCACGTAGCTATCTATAGCAGCCCCAATGGTTTACTACCAAGAATGAATGCTTACACCTCAAGTGATGATTTAAGTGAAATTGCTACCTGGATCGATCATAACTACCTATATTTTTATGGAGAAAGTCCGCATAAGCTTGCATACGACCTGGAGCAAAGCCGGATTATCTATAACTCACATCTCTATTCTAATGAGAATTACTACTACCTGAAAAGTCAGAGCGGGTCTGTAAACAGGGTTGAGCAAGCTTCTATATCAACACAATCTCCTGATCATCTGGCCACCAGTTTCGATGAGCTTATTCATCACGAATTGGATAGTTTAAATCTGATCAGCTCAGGAAGAGACTGGTATGGAGAGCATTTCGATATTGTAAATAACCATCACTTCGATTTCAAACTTGAAGCACTGGATCATTCATCAGGCATTCAGCTTCACGCTCAAACTCTTTGTCGCTCAAAATCTCCGCTTCAGGAAAATCTGATGCAAATTTTGCTCAACAGCTACGAATTACTCCTTGAGCTTAAGCACTATCCTACCGATGATAGTCCTACAAATCCTTATGCAACGCTTGCATCAGGAGAAGTATCATTTTACTCTCCTGAGGAAAATTTTTCAATTGATTTTATTTTCAGTAAACCAAGTAATTATTCTGAAGCATGGCTTGATTATTTCTCCATCCAATACAGAAAGCAATTAATGTTTCAAAATAATCTTCATTTCAGAGATTTAAGCTCCGTTGGCCCGGAAAACACGACAACATTCAAAATAACCAATGCACCATCGGATCTTATTGTCTGGGATATAAGTGAAAACACTTCGCCTAAAAGAATAAGTGTGGAGTTGAACGCCGAAAACGCCTCATTCAATGTCGAAACTGATTCATTAAGGGAATTTCTTGCTTTTTCTCCATCCGAAACATATGAGGCTCCTGTGTATCTTGGAAGAATTGAGAATCAGAATCTGCATGCACTTTCAAATATTGATTACCTGATAATCAGTGCCGAAGAGTTTGTTGATTTGGCCGAAGAGCTCGCCGCTCTCCACAGAAAAGACGGGCTAAACGCTTATGTGAGCACTTGTGAAAAAATCTACAATGAATATTCGGGTGGAAAAACTGACATTAGTTCCATTCGAAATTTCATCAGGCATTTGTATCTTAAAGAAACAGCTAAAAGCACATTGAAGTATGTTTTGTTTATGGGAGATGGAAGTTACGACAATCGCTTCCATCAACTTGATAAGAATAAGTTTATACCTACCTACCAGTCAGAAAACTCGCTGGTCCCTGTTCAATCCTATGTATCTGACGACTACTTTGGACTGCTGGATGAAAATGAAGGTGAATCCGAGGGTTTGCTGGATATTGGAATAGGCCGTTTCCCTGTAAGAACAAAGCAGGAGGTTAAAACGATCATAAACAAAATTACACAATATCTTGAGTTAGACAGTGATGTTAACTGGCAGCAAAAGATAGTATTCATTGCAGATGATGAGGACAACAACATTCACCTGGAGCAGGCGGATCAGTTGGCAGAACAGATTGAGCTGTTTAACCCGGAATATGAGGTTCAGAAAATATATCTCGACGCTTACCCGGAAGTCAACACCGGCTCGGGGCTGTCGAACCCCGAATGCAATGCTACAATCAATCATACAATCAACAGAGGGGCCTTGCTTGTAAATTACACGGGACATGGAGGTCCTTTTGGACTAACAACCGAACGTGTAATAAATGTGAATGATGTAATCGGCTGGACCAATGATAAAAAATATCCTGTTTTCATGACTGCTACCTGCGAATTCAGCCAGTTTGATGATATTCAGAATACTTCGGGTGGTGAACTTACACTACTGAACAATAATGGAGGCGCTGTGGCCCTGTTTAGTACAACCAGAAAGGTTTACTCCACTCCCAATTTCATCCTGAATTTAAGATTTTATGAACATGTCTTTAATGATTCACTGTCACGGCTTGGCGATATCCTACGACTGACTAAAACCAACTCCGGTTCCGGCATAAACAAAAGGAATTTCACCCTGCTTGGCGATCCGGCACTCAAGTTCAAAAACCCAAGTGAAATCGTCAGGATTGACTCGCTTAACAATCAAGCCATCAATAACTTCACTGATACATTACACGGATTGGATGAAATCCGGATCACAGGTGTTATTCTTGGAAAGGATTCATTGTTAAATTCTTCATTTAACGGTTTTGTTTATCTTACTTTTTTCGCTCAGAAAAATCATCTGCAAACCCTTGGCAACAGCAATAACACAGCAACTTCATTTGACCAGTTCACCGATAAAATCATCGACATCAAATGTACCGTGGAAGCCGGCAAGTGGGCATCAGTTTTTGTGTTACCATTAAAGCTTAAAGAACTGATTGGATCCGGTAAAATAATACTTCATGGAACTGATCAATCCTCTGGCCGGGCAGCAAACGGTTCAATTGGTAGCATCAATTTGGGAGGTAGTGGAAATGTTGGTGCTAATGATGCTACCGGCCCTATCATCAAGGCCTTCCTGAATGATGAGCAATTCGAAAACGGACAAACGATCCAGCCGGAACCAGTACTTTACATCAATCTTTTTGATTCCCTCGGGATCAACTCCACGAGTCTGGGAATTGCTCATGACATTAGCCTGATGATTGACTCAACACAGCTTGTGGTACTTAATGATTTCTTCGAACCTGAAGTTGATTCCTATCAGGCCGGAAGTATTACTTATTCTTTGGGCAAGCTGAATCCCGGACATCATACACTTAAAATTAAGGCTTTCGACATTGCCGATAATCCATCTGAAAAACATCTTGAGTTTCTGATATCTGATGATATTCAACCGAGCCTCAAGCGTGTTTTCAACTATCCCAATCCATTCACCGAATCAACCGGATTTCATTTTGTCCAAAACCTTGAAGGTATTGAATATCGGGTTTCTGTTCGAATTTTAACTGTTTCCGGGAAAATGGTCAGAACTATAGAAACCGTTGCATACTGCGACAAATACCTTAGTGATTCCATTCGCTGGGATGGACACGATGACTTTGGAAATGAACTTGGACGTGGTGTATATATTTATGAGCTGAGTATCCAATCACCCTCAGGGAAAAGGGATTCTCTGATAGAGAAGCTGGTTCTTCTTCGCTAGTGTGTCCTTCACACTTAACCATGCCTTTACGGTCAAAAGCAGTTAGCAATTCCATGTGAATTTGTTGCAGACTACAAAGTTGTTAATTCACCAATGTCATTAAAGAAAAAACACTAATATTGAGCAATCAAAACCAAATTACAGCGTTTGATTGGAAATTTACCAGCTGAGGAGTTTAGTATGCAATTCAATATATCGATGAAACAAATTCATATTCTCATTTTAATAATGTTTTCAGGCAATCTTGCAGTCTCTCAACTTACCTATGAGAAAGAGATTGTTTGGAATCCCATAAGTCAACAGGAGATCAATGGTGAACAATACTTCACAATTGCACCGGTGAACGTGAACTTTGTAGTGGATCATACATACTTACCTGTTATTCATGAAAGCATTATTCCTGGCTCACATTTCACTAAGGCGGAGGCTAGAATTGTAGAAAGTCGCTTCCAGGAACTAACAGCAGATGAATCGGCCAGGCTTGATGGTTTAAAAAGTGTTGGATCAGAACTTCAAATAAATTTGAGTACTCAGTACATCCGAAAAAAACCAGGCATTGAAATTCACTATTTACCTTTCCGAAAAAATCCTTCAAATGGGAAATACGAAAAGTTAAGCTATTTGAAGCTTTCAATTTCTATAAAAAGTGAAACACAAGCAATTGCAAGAACTCAGAAAACGGTTTCATCATCGGTGTTGGGAACCGGTAAATGGGTGAAGGTTGCCGTGGACAAGGACGGAATTTATAAGCTCACCTTTGATGATCTCACCGGAATGGGTTTTAGCAACCCTGCACAGGTGAAGGTCTTTGGTAATCTAGGGGGAATGCTACCCATGCAGAACAGTATCGCAAGCTGGGACGATTTGAATGAATTAGCCATTCAGAGAAATAGCGATCATATTTTATTCTATGCCAGAGGGCCTCATAAATGGAATTACAAAGAGTCCTATGAGATGTTTATCCAGGAAAATCATCTCTATTCAACTAAATCCTACTACTATCTATCTGAAGATGTTGGAAGTGGTAGGAATCTGACAGAACTTACTCAGGCATCATCCAGCCATAATTATACATCACAGTTCTTTGATGATTATGCGTTCTATGAGCCGGAAGATACCAATTTAATAAAATCGGGAAGAGAATGGTATGGTGATGAATTTAATGTGCTGGAATCCAGAGATTATGAATTCAATTTCCCAAATCTTGCCGCCGGGAATAATATCAAGGCTCAGACTGCCGTAATTGCCAGATCTTCTTTAACTTCTTCCTTTACGGTGAGCGCAAACAATACTGTTGTTGAAAGCTTAGCAGGGATCACTGAAGTTTCATTTGGTGAGAATAACACATTTGCTTATGGGAAAGTAAGTACTGTTGAGTTCGCTTCGGGGAATGACAATATAACCATGACTCTTACTTACAATAAGCCGGTTTCATCTGCAAAGGGTTGGCTTAACTATCTCACTCTGAACGCGCGAAGGAAACTCAGGTATGCCGGATCTCAAATGATTTTCAGAGATATTGAGTCGGTATTAATGGGCAGGGTAACTCAATTTGAAATAACAAATGCCGGAACTTCGGTACAACTATGGGAAGTAACTGATCCACTGAATGTAAGAAAAGTGAGCCCTTCTATTCAGGGATCTGTAGCCAGTTTCAAAGCAGAAACTGACTCATTACGGGAATTCGTAGCATTCAATGGTACTGGTTTTTATTCCCCTGAAATAATTGGTGATGTTCCTAATCAAAACATACATGGACACGACATTCCGGAGATGGTTATTATCGCTCCTGCCCGTTTCCTAATGTACGCCAATGAGATAAAAGATCTTCATGAGGAACATGATGATCTTTCCGTACTTTTAGTTAGTAATGAACAGGTTTTCAATGAGTTTTCATCTGGCATGCCTGATGTATCAGCTTTCAGAAACATGATGCGTATGTTTTATAAGCGGGCTGTTACTGAAGATGAAGTTCCAAAGTATCTGCTTCTTTTTGGAGATGGATCCTATAATAATAAAACCAGTACAGGAAACATTGATCAGATAATGACTTATCAAACTTCCAATTCACTCAATCCAATTTCGTCTATATGTACCGATGATTTCTATGGTTATCTGGATGATAATGAAGGTGATATTACGGGCAAGGTCGATGTAGGTATAGGAAGAATTCCTGTTTCCACTGATGCCCAGGCCAGAAATGCCGTTGACAAATTGAAACATTATTATTCATCATCAACCTATGGTGACTGGCGCAATATTGTATCATTTATTGGTGATGATCCTGATTCACCCAATTACAATGTACACACCGAACTTTCAGAAGATATCTGTCAGTTTATTGCTGTTGAATATCCCAGTTTTAATGTGGACAAAATATATCTTGATGCTTTTCCTCAGGAATCAACAGCTTCCGGCGAAAGATATCCTGACGCGGAAATAGCCATCAATAATAGAATAAACAAGGGTGCCCTTTTGATGAATTATGCTGGTCATGGAAACGAAATAGGACTTTCGCATGAACGGGTAATTACTGTTGACGATATTTTAGGCTGGGAAAATTATGATCGATTACCAATGTTTGTGACAGCTACCTGCGAGTTTACGAGGTTCGATGATTACGGCAGAACCTCTGGAGGGGAACTGATATTTCTGAACAACAACGGTGGTGGAATTGCCTTAATGACAACTTCGAGGTCTGTTTTTCACAGCTCTCTGAATAAAAATTTCTATGATTTTGCCCTAAGCAAGGATGATGACAGCAAATACAGAACAATCGGTAATATAGTGATGGAAACCAAAAATAAGTCAGGTGGATCAGGAGACACAAACACCAAGAAGTTTGTATTAATCGGTGATCCGGCCCTTAGACTTGCCTTGCCGGAATATTCTGTCAAGACTGATTCCATCAATGGCCAAAGCGTTTTTGAAAGTACCGATACTTTGCGGGCACTAAGTTATGTAAGGATAAGTGGTCACATGGAAGATGGTCTTGGCAATATTATGAATGATTTTAACGGTACCATCTTCCCAACAATCTATGATAAGGTCAAGATAATGTATACGCTTGGAAATGAAGGCAATGCTCCTTTTCCCTATGATGCACAAACGAATATTATTTACAAGGGAAAGGCCAGTGTTGATAGCGGATATTTCTCCTACAATTTTATTGTACCTAAAGATATTTCTTATGATTTTGGCCATGGCAAGTTGAGCTACTACGCCAATAATGAAGAGATTGACGCGAGTGGTTTCTCAAGGAATGTAATTATTGGTGGTACTTCCAATTCCGGTTACACCGATGATGAGGGCCCCGAAATTGAACTCTATATTAATAATGAGGAATTCATTTATGGTGGTATGACCAACGAAACACCTACAATTCTTGCTTACCTGAAGGACAAAAGTGGAATTAATACGGTTGGAAATGGAATTGGGCACGACATATCTGTTGTAATGGATAACAACGCCAATAACAACCTTGTTTTGAACGATTACTACGAAGCAGACATCAACAGTTACAAAAGCGGCAGGCTTGAATATAAGCTCTCAGGACTCTCCTCAGGGGAACATTTTCTAAAGCTTAAAGTTTGGGATATTTTAAATAATTCATCGATAGATTCAATTGCCTTTTTTGTGGAAGAATCTGCTGAAATGGCGATCGACAGACTCTTTAATTATCCAAACCCGTTTACCGAGAGAACCTCCTTCTACTTTGAACACAACCAATCGAATACGTCGCTGGATATTCAAATACAAATCTTTACGATTTCCGGCAAATTGGTTAAAACCCTTGAAACAAATCTATTTGCGGATGGATATCGTATTGGTCCTATTGACTGGGATGGCACTGATGATTTTGGCAACAAAATTGGCCGAGGTGTCTATGTTTATAAAATGAAGATGATCAACGAGAAGGGACAGAAGGTGGATAAGATTGAGAAACTGGTTGTTCTAAAATAGTTAAGGTTGTAATTCAAGCAGAACATTCTGATAGATTAATAGACATTTTAGCCTTAATTACTTTGTGTAATCTAGTGATAGTTAATACCTAAAATTCGTTATCTTATTTCATTGGTAGAAATATTCTTCCCAATACCGGCACAGCTGGTCCCGTTATTATTCATTGTCCCTTGTAGCACAGGTTTCATGTTCTGTTCGCCAAATTGATCCATATTGAAATCATCGACAAAACTTCGCAGCAAATATATTCATGAGAATCGCTCTGATCAGGTTCCGGGGGAGCTCTCCATTTTGTAAGTAAGAGTTGGGGCGTATACCTATTTTATCTCGGGCTAATATCTATAACATCTTCTCCTCACCGGAAAAAACTATTCATCATTTGTCAAAACTGACAGTCTGGTGTAATACAACATGTATGGATTCTACCCGCAATAGAATCCGGGGCGATTGATAATGTTCCTCAGCTAAGAAGAATGAGACGCTCAATATTTATTGAAGGCATTGGACTCTGCTGCCTGCGATTAAGTAGCTGTTAAAATGAACTCATATTGAATCAACAAGAAAATGGGATCACTACCAATTTCCATTGATCACTATCATTCCAATGGATCATTCAAATAAGTTGAAATCTGAGCACAAAAAAAAAGGGAGCTATAAGCTCCCT
>Ga0233443_1002823_pt1 | contig 12804 bp, 13 predicted proteins | sample SI_123_September_2_FD_182784 | JGI IMG/M metagenome (GOLD analysis project Ga0233443, IMG submission 182784) | Seawater microbial communities from Saanich Inlet, British Columbia, Canada - SI_123_September2016_200_MG | ecosystem: Environmental > Aquatic > Marine > Inlet | place: Canada: British... | reverse complement strand
TTAATCGTCTTCTTGCTCAAAGCCCCAAGATTTTACTAGTTCTTTTTGGAATTTGTCTGATTGTTTTTCATCTAGAGCAAATCCACAATTCTTGTGGGTTGGAACGACTGCCATGCCGTCTAACTTGAATTCTACCTCATACAAGTGAACTTTTGAGCATTCACACATTTCTAAATTTTAGTAAATTTTCCTCTATATTTGCTTATTTGAATTATTTCTGCCTATTTCATTGATTTTTTCAAAATTGAATAACGTTTAACTATCTGTTTTGCTGATTTTTTTCAGATTTGAAAGCGTTATTTCTCATACTTCCAATAATCATAGTGTTAGTTTTTGGTTCGTTAACCTTTCCTTTATCGTTTGCACAAACTCAAGCTGGCGGTGTTGATAAAGAAGGGACATGGTATGTTGGTGAGGGACTCAAACACGGCGATTTCTTTTCTTATTCTATGTGCCATGTAGATTACAAGGAATGTACTGAATTTGAAATGGATATGTGGATTAAAGGCGATGTTCAAAGTGGCAGTGAAACTAAGTGGTTAGCTGAAGTTGTTGTTTATGATGGCAATAAACGAATTGTTGGTGAAATGGAACTAGGAAAAATTGCTCCAGAACCAACTGGTGGCAGTGAAGATTTAGGTGTCTATAGAGGTGCATTCAAATCTTCAGTAGCATGGTTGTCTGCGTTTGCAACATCTGATGGAAGTAAAGGTGGAAAAGGACCTAAAGAATTTGGAGATGTATCTTGGGGAAAGATTGGAAACATTGGTGGAGAGCAAGTAATCCCATCTGCACTTGAAACAATTACAATTACTTCAGGAACTTGGGATACTATTTTAATTTCATGGAAAACAGGTGGAGCTACAAGTGACGTTTGGATTGTAGATGATTTTCCATTCCCCATTAAGGCTTCAACTTTGACACATGTGTCAGAAGGAATTCCTCCACCTGAATACAAATTTGAATTATTAGATTATAGAGAAAATGTTTTACAAAGTCCATTTGAAGGAATCACTTCTACTTCTGATGAACTTTCATCACAGGGATGTGTTACTGATTATGAAAAACAGACTAGCATAAAGAAACCAACCCATGATTTTCAATACCAAGTATACGTGTTTTATGGTCCTGAAGATCCTGTTCAAGGATGTGAAATGGGATTAACTATTAAATTTATCAGTAAATATGATGACACTGAATTTTTGAATCAAGTTCAATATGATTTTCTAGTGGTAGATGACAATATGACTCCTCTAAGATCAATTGCTCAAGAAGAAGGTAGAAACTTTTTGTATTCTCCATCAGGATTGGCATCTCTTGATATTATTGTCAAAGAAGAGCCTGGTGATGCTAACTATGTTATTTGGATTTATGGCTTATCTCCTGAAGGAATAGTTCCATCTGAAATTGATGATTATTTGGAATTTACAATTCCTATTTATGCTGGTGAAGGTTCTGTAGTTGTCCCTGACATACCAGTAGAAACCATACCTGAAGAAATCCCAGCATGGATTAAAAACAATGCAGGCTGGTGGGCAGATGGTGCAATTGATGATTCTTCTTTTGTTCAAGGAATTCAATTTTTAATTAAAGAGGGAATCATGGAAATTCCTCCAACATCTCAAGGTTCTGCTAATAGTAATAATGAAATCCCAGCATGGATTAAAAACAACGCAGGCTGGTGGGCAGATGGCTCCATTGATGATAACTCCTTTGTAGGTGGAATTCAATATTTGATTGAAAATGGAATCATGAGTATCTCTTCTTGAGATTTGTACATTCAAATTGTTAATACTATTCAAAAAATAATGAATTCTTTATGGTAGGTCTGTTCAAACATCCAAAACGTCGTCTCAAAAAATTTATCCGAGATGGTGAATATGCTGATGCAATCACATTTGGGAAAAACTTGGAATCTGATTATTCTGATGATTCTGATTTCATGTTCATAATGGGAAGTATCTATTATATCTTAGAAGATTTCAAACAGGCATTGCCTTATTTTGAAAAATCATTTCAACTCAATGGCTCTGATGCTGAAACATTGAGATTAAAAACAAATGTTCATTTGGCTTTAGAGCAAAAAGATGATGCAATAGATTGTTGTTACAGAATTTTAAAAATAGATCCAAAAAATTCTGAAGCTCAAGACTTGATCAAAGAGCTTGAATGTATCTAATTTATTTTCTTCATCAAATATGCATTTTCCATTAACCAATCACAAAATTTTGTTACTTTCTCATCAAACTCCGTCCAAATGTGAACTGAGTGAGGTAAAATGTCAATCTTCCAATTCTCTGTAAAAATTCTGACTCCTTCCTTGTCTTCGTACATGTATGCGTCTTGGGTTTGCACGTCTCCTAGAATCTCTTTTGCTTTTTGTTTGATTATTTCTCTATCTATTGGAAAACTCTTTACTTTTTGATCTACAATTAAACTCAGGTCTCTTTTCCCATACATTTCAAACTCATTAATTTTTCCTTGTTTTGGAAAGTTTACAACTAGATTGATATTGTATTTTTTACCTACTTCTTTTCCAATCTCTACTATTCTATTATATCCCATAGCTGGACTTTTTTTTAACAGAAATCTAATTTGTGCCAAGTCTCTTTTTAATTGATTTTGTAAATCTGTTGTCAGTTCAGTAAATATCATAGTTTGAGGTGCTCTAATTTCCTATTATAATCATTATTTCACAAGATTGGTTTTTTTAGAACTTTGATTAATTGGTATCATGGCAATGCCGACTGATGACTCTATGAGAATTGGAGATGAGTCTGAAAGAACAACTAATGTGAATTCATATCAACGTACATGCATGGACTTTATCGAAGATATTTCTCATGATTATGAAGCATGGGTGGATTATTACAAACTCCCTGAGGATGAGGATAAAAAAAGACGCGCAGGAATTCATGCAACTATAACTAGAACAAATAACTGGATTGCAAAAGTGGCCACATCTATTCAAGCAATTGATGTTGTCATGAATGATGGGATTCAAAAGATGGCTGAATTTACTGCTGGAAAGCCTCTGGAAATTGGTGTCTTTGTAAATAACACTGCAAGTTATACTGAAACTTCTCCTGGAATAATTGATGTTCACATTAGAGGCCATGGCAGAAAGGGCAGGAAAATGAAACTAGGGTATCATTTCAAAGATGACCGATTTAGAATAGAATCTACATGTGGTGCATCTTTTGATGAATCTAATCTATCTGAACAAGAATTTGAGGATATGGATATTCATTTAAAATTACATGCTGAAAAAGCAAAACAACGTGATGTCATTTCATTTACCATAACTGTTAGTGAGATGGAAAATGATGTTGAAATTGATAGACGTGGACTAACTACTATAGTCCATTTGGTCTAACTAACGTACTGGTTCAGGCATTGGTTCTATTGAAACACTTGATTGAGTCTCAAATCCAATTAATGGTTCTTCCTCACCAAAATATTCTATGAACTTACCAGTGTTTTCAAGTTTGATTGAATTGATTTCATCTAATTCATCAAAGGAATTCATTTTCAAATATCCTTGTGATGCAGTATACAATACATCTCCAATGTAGAATGTTCTGGCATTGTTCATTCCATAATATCTTGTGTCACTATCTGAATGTGTGATAGTTCCTTTAGATGTAATTCCATTTTCTGTATCTAAATTAAATACGTAAAATCCACTCCATCTATTGTATTCTGGTGCAAACATCTTGGAGTTTGATTTGATTTCTAAACTATCAACATCTGCACTAATTGGAATTGATAACACATTTCTTGATTTATCAAAGAAAAATGCCTTGTGATTGTATAGTGCTTCAGATTGTGTAGACCCATCACCAATTACATGATCATCTAAAACTTTGGGATTACTAACATCTGCTACATTGAATAGTGCAATTTTTACACCTAATTGTTTGACTCTATTATTTTCAATTTCTTTAGTGTCTCTACCAACACCAATCACATGTTCTTCATCGTATGGATGTAGATAATTTGAGAATCCTGGAATTTTCAATTCTCCTAAAATCTTGGGAGTATCAGAGGATAAATCAATCACAAAGAATGGATCAATTTGCTGGAAAGTTACCAAGTATAGTCTATCACCCATAAATCTTGCAGAAAATATGCTCTCCTCAGGTGCAATATCTTCTAATTCTCCTACAATGTTAAGTTGTTCATCTAATACATAGACCGCATTTGATCTAATTGTTCCTTCATACTGTGTATAAATTTCAGTTGTAGTTGCAACTCTGAATCTGTCTCCACTTTGATCCATTGAGAATTGATTGAGTAATCTGCCTGGAACTTCACCTTTTGCAACATATTCTATTTTTTCCTCATCAATTGAAATTTTGTGAATTACTGTTTTTCTTGTATCTTCTTGTGATTTTGTATCGTATTCATTTAATGCATCCTTGATTTTTTCAAATAATTTTTCTTTAGTTACTTTGTCCATTTTGTTGTATGATTCTTGCATTAATTCTGAGATTTCCATCCATTGGATTGATGGATTTAGTGATGAATTATTACTAATTGATTTGATTTGTTCTTGAATGTCATTTGGTAATAATGGAAGTATAACCTCAAAGAACCTGTCTTGTGCAGAATTTTCATAAAATCCACTTGGCATAATTTTTTGATATGTTAAATAGAAATTGTCTTCTGAAACATAAAATGAACCTGTATGGCCCATGAGAAATGATTCAGAATTAATGGTATCTCCAAAAATATCAATTGCAGTTAATGTGTTAAAGTTTGAAAAGTTTTCAGCATTATCAAAGTAAAATGCATCTGGAGTCATGATTCTTACTGAATCCTCCATAATTACTGGTAGTCTTGGGAATTGATGATTGACATAATTACTTGTAACAAAGTATGCATAATCGCCAATCATTCTTGCATTACTATAGTGACCGTCAATGGAATAGTCTTTGAGAATTGTAGGATTTTCTTTATCAGATACATCAACAATTAATGCATGAGTAACTGAATCATATGATCTTCTTGGAATAAAGTCAAATTCTGAAATTGTCTCTTCTTCACTTTGTCCATTGTAAAAAATTACTAGTCTATCTTCATTTAGGAACATGTTTTGGATATATTGTGATTCGATATCTAGTGCAATTTTGAGAATTACTTTGGCGTCTTCTGCTGGATATGCATCAATTATTGATAGTGTGTTTTTTGATACGATGTAGACATATTTGTCATCATTTTTGAGATAGTCTGGTTCATCTACATTTTTCACTTGAACATTTGTTGTAGAATATGATATAGTTCCTGATTGTATTGATGATTTTGCTTCAGGTGCTCCTAATGGAACAACTCCGTCTGATGATGCAGAATCCACTACTGATTCATTAAACACAACTTCTCTTTCTACTCTGGTATCATAGTAATACTCTGAAAACAAAGATGAAGATGTCAAAATTTCTTTTAGTTCATTTTGTGATGATATTTGTTTAATTTCATCAGTTCCCGTGAATAAATCTGATACAGATTTGTCTACATAGATAATTTGTGGTTCTGGGATATCCATAACTTGTTGTACTTGATCAGGTAAAATTGCATACATTATTCCTGCGGTACCTAAAATTGATACGATTATTGCAATTGAAATTATTATTGTTTGATTCATTTTTTCTCTCTCTTTTTGATTTTTAGTGATTACTATTCCTTGATAGTTTTGGATAAAAGGTTTAGTGAAATTCCAATTTTACCAAACAACTTACATATTCCTCTGTATGACATCTTTTTCTAATGTCATCTGAAAACAATAATGACGAATTTGTAGAACAAATCAAAATTTTAGCAACTGATGATAAAAAAATAAAGTCATTTGGAGAGATATTTTCTAATGATTCTAGTCGTGAAATCTTACAATTACTATTTGATGAAGAATTATCTGCTAATCAAATTGCTCAAAAAACTGGAATTTCTCTGCAATTAGTAAAGTACCATTTAACAAAACTACAAGATTTGGGAGTTGTAAATATTTCAAAAATTGAAAAGAATTCTAAATCCCAAGATATGAAAATTTACACTGCAACAAAGTTTAGTATTGTAATTGTTCCTCCTACTTTATCTAAAAAAACTAAGGAAAGTAAATCTCTAGTACGTTCTTTCAAATACATTTACAAGATTGCAGGATTTGCATTTGCAACCGGAGTTTCTGGATTACTATCTTTATCTTCATCTTCATTTAAAGAAAAAACTACTATCCAAGATACTGCTTTAGAATCCTCTTTTGATGAATCCCAAAAGATTATGGTATCTGCCCCTAGAGACGGTTCTGCAGAATCTGCTGTTGCATCTGCACCATTAATGGCATCTGAATCCCAAGATTTGTCTTATCAAAGTTTGGATGTTGCAGAATCTGCAATCGAATCTGGAAATTTTGGATTTGATTTGTTTTTACCTTTAATTGCAATTACATCCATTTTTGCTGGATTAACTATTTACTATTTAGTAAAATCAAAAAAATCAATCTAATGTAATTTCAATTGCAATTCTTTTTTCATTAGACCTTTCTTCTCCTGGATATTTTAATTGAGAAATTTTTTTATTCAATACATCATCTGTAATTTTTTTTGCAATTCCCACAAATGTATTATTATTGTATTTAATTTTCACTTTAGGATTTACCATTGCATTTTGAAACCAATCTCCATCTGGCTTGTGCCTTGAAAAGTAAATTTTATCATTATACTTTACTGCACGTAACATCACTGAATGCTCTTTTCCTGTCTTTCTTCCCTTTGTAATTAGGATTGGTCTAAATCTTTCTTCAGTTATACTCATGCGTGATTTTTCCTCAGTCAAGTAATTTAACCCCATTGATAGAAATTTCTGATATTTGGTGTGATAAGTAAATCTCATCATTTGGTACCATGTCAACAAAACTAGAAGGTATGCCTGATAACATATCTACTGCAGACACCTTTACTGGGAAAAAAGTCATTGATCGAGAAGGAATTCAATATGGTAAAGTCAAACACATTCACATTAACCAAGACACTCTTACCGTATCTGGCGTAACCGTTCATCAAGGATTCAATAAAGATTATTTTCTTTCAGAAGATTATATTGATAAATTTTCTGAAAAAACATTGCTTCTTAGTAGACCTCCAGTTAGAACCGGAATTCCAGTAGTTGATACGGATTGTAATAAAATTGGCAAAGTGAAACGATTACACAAAAATCCTGAAACCAAGGAATTGGAATCAATTGAAGTCAGTGACGGGTTAATGCATTCAAAAATACTATCCAAATATGATATTTGGGGAGTAGGTGAAAAAGTCATTTTAAAAATGACTAAAGAAGAATTCAAAAATATTGAATAACTTCTCTTAATTTTCTTTTTTTAAAATAAGATTTTTTATTCTGTTTTTTTAGAACATTTTCCACATACTGGAATTCCTTCTTGAACTGTTATCTCTACATTTGATGAGTGACATTTTTGACATAATCCATTCATGTTATGATTTTAAATCACTTCTTTAAATTTTTTATGAGGATCAATTGAATACTTAGCAATTTATAATTGAAACATGCGATCAAATTGTTGTATTCTGTAGAAACAAAATCTTTGACTAAATCATTTGGAAATGTAATTGCTGTAAATGATATTTCTTTTTCAGTAAAAACTGGTGAAATTTTTGGATTTTTGGGTCCTAACGGAGCTGGAAAGAGTACCACTATGATGATTCTTACTACTTTGTTAAAACCTACATCTGGACAAGCTTTGATTTCTGAGTTTGATGTGATGAATGATGCAAAAAAAGTACGAGAAAATATTGGATATGTTCAACAAGAAACAACAGTTGATGAATATCTTACTGGACGTGAGAATTTACTATTACAAGCAAAATTAAATCATATTCCAAAAAAAGAAATTAACAAAAGAATTGATGATATTTTAGAACTCATTGAATTATCTGATAAACAAAATGAATCTGTTGTAACCTATTCTGGTGGTATGAGAAAACGACTAGACATAGCTGGTGGTTTACTGCATAGGCCAAAAGTATTGTTTCTTGATGAGCCTACAGTTGGCTTGGATATTCAGACTCGTCGAAAGATTTGGGAATATATCAAAAAAATCCATACTGAATTCAACATGACTATATTTCTCTCAACTCACTATATGGAAGAAGCTGACAGACTTTGTGATAGAGTGGGAATTGTTGATGGTGGAAAAATACAAGTCATTGATTCTCCTGAAAATTTGAAAAATGCAATGGGTAACGAAGTCATTTCAATTATCTTGGATGAAAATAAAATTCATGACTCTTTCTTACCTAAACTTAAAGAAATTGAATTTGTTAAAAACATCACTGAAGATGGTTCAAAATTAACTCTCTTTGTATCTAATGGGACACAGGTAATTCCAAAAATTTTTCAAATCTCATCTGAACTTGATGTTAAAATCACCACAATTTCTTTAACTCGTCCAACACTCGATGATGTTTTTCTTTCTTACACCGGACATGAAATTCGAGATGACGATTCTGGATTCAACAGAAAACGTGAACATGCAAAAATGAAGGGGTTACGTTCATGAACACTTTGTTGTATGACACTTATACTGTTTTTTGGAGGGAACTAAAGCGATACAAAAAATCCAGAAGCGGAGTTTTAATTAGATTAATTCAACCTGCAATTTGGATCATTGTTGTTGGAAATATTTTTTCAGGAACTCAACCATTAATACAATCAGTTGGATTTGCAGGAGAGTATATTGAATTTATGGCACCAGGAGTGATAATTCTTACTGCAATTTTTACTAGTATTTTTGGCGGTGTCAATACGTTGTGGGATAGACGTTATGGTTTTATGAACAAGGCTTTGACATCTCCAATTTCTCGTTCCTCTATTGCTTTGGGAAAAATGTCTGCAATTTCTTTGATTGCTGCATTGCAAGCTAGTTTGATTATCGGGATTGCTTTGGCAATTGGTGTTAGATTTCCTAACCCTATAATGATTGCACCAATTATGGTAATTGTCATTTTATTCTCATTGGGGTTTTCAGGAATTTCTGTAATGATTGCAGCTACTGCAAAATCTCAAGAAACTTTTTGGGGGATGATAAATTTTCTTGGAATGCCTCTGTTTATGTTGAGTCCTGCACTGTTCCCCTTGGAACTATTGCCTAATTGGCTTGCAGTTATTGCAAAACTAAATCCTGTCACTTACACAATTTTGTTGGTGAGAGAATTGATGACTGGCGTTTCTGAGGGTGGCATTCCAATACTGCTTAGTCTTGGAGTTCTAATTGCATTTGTGCTTGTAATGATTGGGTTTGCAAGCTATGTGTTTACGCGTGAAGTAAACAAGCCTTTTTGAGATAAAGTTGACAAAAAATCTAACAATTATTCACTTTGATGATGAAACTAAAATTTTGAAATGACCATATGTTGTCAAGTACTCTGCCTATCGTTTTGACCTTATCTTTAGTTCTACTATCTATCTCTGTTGTTCAATCTTCTTTTGCCCTTGGAGATTATGAGTATATTTCTGAATTTGGTGAATTTGGAATAATGACTCCTGGCCAATTCTCATACCCCCAATTTATTGCAGTAGATGATGATGGCAATTCTTATGTGACTGATTTGGGAAATAAACGAATTCAAAAATTTTCTAGTAGTGGAGAATTTGTTTCCGCTTGGGGTGGAAGTGGTGATTTGGCTGGAGAATTTCATTATCCTTCTGGAATAGCAGTAAACGATAATTTTGTTTTTGTTGCAGATCATGATTTACATACAATTCAAAAATTTTCACTTAATGGAACTTTTGTTGATCAATGGGGTAGTTTTGGAATTAAGGACAGTCAATTCAAATATCCTTATGGTGTGACCCTTGATTCTGAAAATAATATTTATGTTGTAGATACTGGTAATCAAAGAATTCAGAAATTTACTTCTGATGGGGATTTTATTTTGTCCTTTGGTTCTAGTGGAATGGGTGATGGCCAATTTCTTACTGCGATAGGAATTGATACTGATAATGATGATAATGTGTATGTTACTGATAAAGGAAATCGTAAGATTGAAAAATTCAATTCTACTGGATTTTTAATTAAGTCCATGCCTTTTACTGGATTAAATTATGTTTTCACTCCTGAAGGAATTAGTGTTGATTCTGAAGGAAAAATGTTTGTCGTAAATACTGCAAACAATAAAGTTTTACATCTTGAACAAGATGAAAATTTATCCCTAAATATTTTTGAACAACTTGGACCTTATCCTAGTACTTTCTCAATGCTTACTGATATTGCATTAGGAATTAATGGAGAATTACTAGTTGTAGATTCTTCATCTCACAAAGTACAGTCATTTGAAACTCCATTTTATACGGAAACGCCAATTACCAAACCAATTGAAATTATAGTGCCTGAAATTGTTGAATCTTTTTCATATGATATTATCGATCCTAGAATTATGGCTCCAAGTGACATGATTCTAGATGCAACAGGTCTTTACACTCCCGTTTCTCTAGGGGATTCAACTGCAATTGATTATGATAGTGGAATCAAAACAATTTTGAATAATGCTCCTGAAGCATTTTCTTTAGGTGTGAATAAAGTTACTTGGATTGCATTTGATAATGCTGGGAATACTGCTGAAGCATTCCAAACTATTACGATAAATGCATGTGGACATGTTTATTCTGATTATAATTTGATTGTAGGTACAATTCAAGATGATGTACTTTTAGGAACTTCTTCAGATGACTTGATTTTTGGTTTAGGTGGATCTGATATTATTAGTGGTTTAGATGGTGATGATTGTATATTTGGTGGTGAAGGCGATGATATCATTTATGGCAACGAAGGATATGATACTCTGAATGGTGATGATGGTAATGATGTTATCAAAGGTCAATCCGGACTTGATGTCATTTATGGTCAATCCGGACTTGATGTGATTGATGGTGGTTCAGAAAGTGATCGTTGCTATGATTCAATTGATGATCTAATTGTTAATTGTGAATAAGAATTCAGATAAAATTAGATTCGTATTTTCACAAATTATTTTTTCTATATAGAATATGTCTATCATCTATACCTATGTTCTATTAATAGAAAACCATCATTTAGCTTATAGGCGAAATCCTTCTCTTGAAATTTAATGACTTTAAAAAATGTAAAAAACATTACAACATTTAGTATTGTTGCATTACTCACTTTGGTTTCATTTAACTCTTCAAATGTATTTGCTGAAGAAGATGAAGGGTACAAAATGATTGGTGACATTACCCCCGTACTCACATTTATGTTCAGAGATGGAGTTGAAATATACGAATTCCCTATATTTGAAATGAATGAAAACTTTGCAGATAATGCTGGAGTTTCATTTTCAGTAGAAGGCACTGTTACAAAATCCCCTCTATTACATGAGGTAATGGATGAATCATACAAATATCGTTTTTCAAATAGTGCATTTGATTACCAATTAAAATATTTTGATGTAAATGCAGATTTTATAAAAGATGATGAATCTGTAGTCACTCTAGTTTACAATACATGTAGAGTTGATAATTATCAAATTGAAACACTTGATTCTAATGACTTTGAAAGTTATTTCAAAGAGATAGGATTTGCAATTGTTGATAAAATTGATTTTGTGTGCAGTGGGGTAAATTCTAATAATAAATTTTCAATTCCAACTGAACCTTTGACTGATTTTGGTGAATCTGGATTTACCTTTGCTAGTGAAATGAGAACTTTGGTAACATTTCTTTACGATGATGGGGCAGAAAAAATTGAATTTCCTGTATTTAACCTAGTTTCAGCTTATGAAGAAACTCCAAACACTCCTGAATTCTCAGTTGAAGGGGTTTTGGATTACTATCCGCTACTATACCGTTCTATTGATAATTCCAGATCCGTATATGGTATTGGTTCTACTTCTAATCTTGATTTTGATGTACTAGTAGAATTTACTAATGGAAAAGATGTGTTGAGAGGACTTGAATTTAGAGATTGTATTGTAGGTGATGCTAAAATTAGTACTCAAACTGACAAAGAAGAGGGATTCACTGGAAAAAGTGGATTTGTAATTGTTAATCAATTTGGATTTACTTGTGCTGGAATTTCTCCAATCAATATGTACTATGATGACTTTTTGGATACGTGGAAATCCACACATCTTTCAAATGAATATGTAGAACCAATTCAAAACACTGACAAAGGATTGGATGTTTTTACAACATTTACTTTTGCAGATGGTATTGAAACTATAGAATTTTCTATGTTCAAACAAAGTGAAGTGTTGACTACAACTGAGAAAGTGAATGATGACAATGGACAAAAATTATTAGCTGCAGATGCTTTTACAAGAAAAACAACCTACCCTACTATGGAATTAAGAGGAATAGTTGGAGATTATCCACTACTTTACAATTATGTGGACACTGACAATCTTAAATTTCAAAATTCCGCTGGAACTCAAAACAGGGTTCTTGTAGATGTTGATGTGGATATTGTATCTAATGGAGAGGTAATTCGTGGATTCAACTATGTAAATTGTAGAGTTACTAACTATGATGTAGGCACTGAGGCAAACAAAGAAGAGAGCTATGTAAAAAACAAGTTTGCATTAGAAAACTTATTTGATCTTGAATGTCAAGGATATCATCCAAACAATCCAATCTATGATACAATGTTTAGTGTTCCACAAGCAGATACCGAGAGTACCAATGATCTAAGAAACACTGATCGATGGGCCCCTGAATTTACAATGCAAAAATAATTTCCATCTTTTTTCTATTTTATTTCATGATCATTTTTTATACTTC